>OGFU01000071.1_pt1 | contig 77300 bp, 63 predicted proteins | sample 1571061 | NCBI WGS metagenome assembly OGFU01 (sample SAMEA2582063, study PRJEB24529) | metagenome | biome: Human gut stool | place: China | collected 2011 | reverse complement strand
GCAGGAGTTTTACAAATATTATGCGTAATATTGCACTTGCTGGTTGACTCTTTACCCAAAACGAAGACAAAGCAAAAGAGAGAAATCTTCATCAAAAACGCTTGTTATTCAAAGCAAATGATTATCTTTGCAAATAGAATAACAAGCGTTCTTTGTTAATGCAGAAACCCGCGATTAAAAGCAGTTCGCTCGTTTCCAAATCGTTACCTGTTTAGTTTATGCAACAAGGTAACTTCTTAATTTTCAATTAGATACGTTTTGAAAATTATCTCGCGAGGTGAAATGGGTGAGATTGAAATGTTGGAACGTGATTCTCCGAATAAAAGGTGGCTATAATATCAAGGCTTCATTCTGTTCAAGGAACTCATCATACCTCACTTTATCGAACATATATAAATAAGGTGAGCGGTGAGCACCGATGTTCCGCGTTTCGTTTGTCTTGACAATGATGCCGAGGTTGGTGAGTTTTTTTGCAAAGTTTCGCGCATCAAGCTTCTTACCCAAGATGGTTTCATAAAGTGATTGTATCTCCGGCAAGGTGAATTTGACGGGCAACAGCGAGTAACCGATGGGATGAAAGACAACATGATGGCGGAGGCGGTGGAGTGCATCCGCTATCATTTGGCGGTGATTGAAGATAAGTGGCGGCATCTCGTCAAGTGAAAACCATTTGCATTCCTCGGAATAGAGGTCGCCGGATGGCTTTACTTGCGCATATTCCGTCAGGGCAAAGAAGCCGATGGTCAGGAATTTGTCGAACATCCAGAAGTCGTCACCTACCTGTATTCCTGCATTCTCCAACAACCTCCGTATGTTGTTCTGCTTACCCCATGTGCGTTCGGGTGCAGAGTAGACCATATATTGCTGCAATGTGAGGTCTTTCAGGCGCGTTCTGTCTTGCACCACTTTCTGTGCAGCTTCTTCTGCCGTCTGATTCCGCCGTATGTAGCCCCCCGGAAGCATCCATTCGTGCGCGCTGAACCGTGGTTTCTCCAGCAAAACCTTCAGCGAACGTTCGTGATAACCAATGATTACGATGTCAACACTGATGTTATGATAGAAGAGTTTGGGGCTTTCTCTGACGAACTTGCGTGCTTCTTCTATGGATATGGGGAATGAATGATTGAGATTTCCGTCCATGTTTCTTTTCGTTTGAAGCAAAGTTACAAAGATTTTATGACAATATTGCCGCGCATTACAGATAATTAATAGAAATTGTTGCAGGCTTCTATCTACCCGAACGCATGGCGCATGGCGCATGACGCAGATATCGCCCCTGTTTGCATCGGCTCTATGTGGATTTTTGATGCGATTATCCGTAATTAGGCTATGAAAAATAAGCGGATTAGCCACACTGAAAAGTGTGAAATAAATATAACTAACACTTAATTAATAATAAATCTTCTGCACGTTGTAAATCAAAGAATTGAATATAATATTCTAATGCACAGAATATTACGTGATAATAACAAGAAAATAACTTGCAAATAAAACTAAAACGTAATTTTAACGTTTTAAATATTAGTTTTATATTTGTGGCAACTAATTACATCATATAACTAAACCTTTAAATGAACCTGAATAATGTCTGAAATTAGAAAAAAGAACATGAATTGCCGACAAGGCTGTTTGTTGTTGACCGGTGCGCTTATCTTTGGTTCGATGAGCCTTCATGCAGCAAAGTCGATGAGCCATTCTTCTGAGAAGAAAGACTCGGTGGTAGCAAACGTTTCCAACGTGAATGGAAAAGAAGTGAAAGGACGTAATGTCATGTTGGGCGCAGGTGACAGCTCCACGCCACGCACGCTGAACATTGGTCTGCCTTTTTCGGGCGACATTCTCATCAATGAGAACGACTTGCCCGTGGTCTATACCTTCTGGACACAGATACCTACGACTTGTTGGCGTTATGATTCCTCGCTTGGAGCCATGGGAGTGATGTCCTTTTCAGAGGGTGCACTGCAATATGGTAAGGTGGGTTACATCGTAACTTCCTCTGATCGCGAGCCGGGACGCAAGTTCCGCGGCTATGGTGGCGTGAACTTCTCGAGCGAAGGCAATGCAGCTTACGACCTGAACATCAGCACGCCGATAGGCAAGGGCTGGGGAATTTCACTCTCGGCCAGCGAGATTTACAACCATGGATCATTCGATAACCTTCAGTTTGCCAACTGGCAAGACCGCTATGAAAGCTTCAAAGCCGGTGTTTACAAGAAGTATGAGCGTGGTCAGGTGGGCTTGCTTTATAAGTATGCCATGGCCCGTCCCATCACAGGTTCATACACTCCGTATCGCTATTTGGGCAATGGAAAGACCGAAGGTTTCAACGGTTTCGACCCCGGAAGGGACTCTTATATCGTTGGAAACGGCTTTTTCCCTTATATAGATTTCTATACGGGAAAGGAACGGCTGGCGAAGATGGGTGCAGATTCAGTGTCTCGAAACGTGAGCCATGCATTCTATCTCTACGGTAACCATCGCTTTGGGGAAGACTATAAGCTGAAGTGGTCGATGATGTACATGCACTCAGAGGTCGCTCTCACGATGCAGTATCCCATCAGCATGAACATCTATGACAAGGCTGACGATGCTTTCGGCGGAGCCAAGCTCTATTTGCCGAATTCGGTCGTGCCTTATGAAGGTGCGGTGCAGATGATTGCATCACAATACTACCCCCAAGTGGGCATCAACCAGTTCATGTCGAAAGGCGAACTGACCAAGTCTTTCGGGCAACATAACATGCGTCTTGGCCTGACCTATATGTATTACAACGCTCCCATACTGCAACAGACCGGCACCTACGTGCAAACCGTAGAGAACAACCCGCGTTTGCTCTCTTTTTTGCCTGCTTATCCCGGCGTGACACAGACATTCTGCCTTGGTGGAACAGGGTCTTATTCACGTGCATTCACCAGTAAGACCGCGCTTTACCTTGCCGATGATTTCCGTTTGAACCAAATCATCAGCGGAGGTGTGGGTGCTCGGTTGGAAATGCAGACCGGAAAGAACCATGCTTTCCCTTATCCCAACAAGAACTACAGCGACTTTGCCGCTATGAAGGCTGCACATCCCGATGCCATTGAGGACTTTGTACACAAGACAAGCGGAAAGATTAATTATGTATTAACAGGAAATATCCTTGCACAGCTCACCAAACCGTTTGGCCTGATGGCTGAAGCTACCTACAACCGCTACTATTCTCCCTACACCGACTATGCGGAGAAGAACGCATTCGGCGCACCGAAGGATGCCAACTACCCATTGCGAAACAAGTTGTTCAGCCATTTCGAAAGCGTAATGTATGCTGGTGGCGGTATTTACTTCAATCTTGGACAGTATATCAATCTGGTTTCCAAACTAACCTACATCAACAAGCATAATATCGTCACTTCTGAGAATTTATATACGGCTCGGGGACAGTACAATATCTATCCGATTACCTACGACATCAAAACATTAGGCTGGACAACCGACGTGATGTCGTCCATAGGTAACTTCAACATGCATGCCTTATTGACGCTTCAGAACCCAAAATATAAGAACTATGCCTATTCAACGCCCGACGGTTCGGCAAGCTACAGCTATGACGATAAGATCATTCCGACCCTTTCGAAGGTGATCATTGAGCTCGATCCGAACTATTATCTCTGCAACCGCGACGTGAGAATATGGGCCAGTGCACGCTATTTCGGCAAGCAATACGGCAATAAGACAAATACCATATCTTATAAGGGCTGGTGGGAAACGTTCCTAGGTGTTGATTGGAAGGTCAACCGTTACCTCAGTTTGAAAGGCCAAGTGCGCAATCTGCTGAACCAAAAAGGCGTACAAGGCTCCCTTGTTGGTGGCGAACAGATTACCAATGAAAGCCAAATGATCGGCAAAGGTTTCGTGGCTGAGCAGATACGTCCACGTTGCATAGAGGTCTCAGCAAGCTTTAATTTCTAACAATAATATTAATAACTAACAACAAGAAGCTATGAAAAAAGTAGTATTGATGCTGCTCGTGATGATGATGACCATGAGCGCGTTCGCACAAACCGCGAGTAAGGCAGACAAGACCGGTGAAGAATTCTTCCTCGGTAAGTGGGAACTCTTGGTAGAAGGACTCCCTACGGGTGATGCCAAGATGCTATTAGTGGTAGAAAAAACCGCAGATGGCAAGTATAAAGGGACAATCGGAGGTACTGACGGAAGTGGAATGTCACCGCTTACCAAGATAGTTATTGAGCCAAAGACCATGACCGTGAACTTCAATGGACAGGGCTACGATGTGCCTCTTTACCTTGACAAGGACAAAGGTGAAACCATCACGGGAAGCATGAACGATATGTTTGATGTTACCGGCAAGCCTTTTGTTGAAAAGAAATAACGTTTGGGCAGGCCTATTCCTATCCCTAATTTCGTTAACACAAAAGCTGCAGGTAACTAAAATAGGGTTACCTGCAGCTTTAGATTATCGTCTAATGCTTTTAATATGAACAAGTTTTTCTCCATTCTTACCATTTCGGGCCTGCTGTCAGCCTCTGTCATGGCTGCCGATTCATGGTTTCATCCAACGAGTTTCAGTTCAGTGGCGTTCCGAAACCCTTCATTGGAGTATGCTCCTTACACGCGTTGGTGGTGGCCGGGCAATGATGTCACGCCGCAAGAACTGGAAAGAGAGAGCCGACTCTTTGCCGAACAGCATCTCGGTGGTGTCGAAATACAACCCATGTCTCTTGTTATGCCCTGCAAAGGAAAGGGGCGTGCTGACCGTATCATGAGCTATGACACACCGGCCTACTATAAGAACCTGGCTGTGGTGATGCAAACTGCAAAGCAGTATGGGCTCACTGTAGACCTCACCGATGGCAGTGGATGGCCTGCCGGCGGTGCTCATATCACGGAACAAGAGAATAATCAGACGTTAGAAGTGGGCATTGCAGACCTCATTCCCGGCAACTATATGCCCGTATCCGTTCCCCGTGCGCAGCGAGGAGACCGTCCGTCGGCCCGGCTTGTGGCTGTAGTGATTGCCAAAACAACCGGAAAAGCCGATTCAACCCTGCTGCTCAATAGAAACAGTGTGAAAGATATTACGGCGGAAGTGAAAGACGGAAAGGTCGTTACTGCCGTGAAAGACCAAGGTTATAAACTGCTTGCTTTTTGGCAGATGGCCGACATGGAGAAGCCGATGCTGATGGCAAGCCGCGATGTAGGATTTGCCATGAACCATTTCGACAGTACGGTTGTGGCCAAGAACTATGAACATTACCTCGGCAAACGAACCGGATTAGAATCTTATATGGGCCATCCACTCCGTGCACTCTTTAATGACAGCTACGAGTTCCGTGCTAATCGCCACTTCGCCGATGACTTTATCGCCACATTCAAGAAGAACCGTGGCTATAATCCCGTGCCCTTTCTTCCTGTCAACATTTGGTATGGTTATAACAACATGTATGAACGAATGGCACATCCCGGGAATCAACCGCTGTTTGCCTTCGATGACAACGATTGGCGGCTGCGCTATGACTACGATCTCACCCTCAGTGATTTGCTACGACAACATTTTTTAAAAGGATCGACACGTTGGTTGGAAAGCCGGGGCATGTTACACCGCACGCAAACCTATGGACTCAGCATGGATATGATAGGAGCTACCGGCGATGTCTCCATTCCCGAGACTGAAACGATGATTTTTTCAAAGGCTTGTGAAGCAGGTTATAAAATCATTTCGTCAGGTGCTCATCTTTATAATCGCCCAATTATCAGTTGTGAGACCGCCGTTTTCTTTAACCGTGTTTTCTTAACCACGCCTCAGAAGCTGAAGATCACGGTGGATAAAGTGCTCACAAGCGGTGTTAATCAAATCATCTGGCACGGAACCCCCTATAGTTACTTCCCCGATGGCTATCCCAAAGAAGGCTGGTATCCGTTTTTCAATAGTTCGTTTGGCGTGAACTTCTCGACATTCTTCAGTGAACAGAATCCCTTTTGGGCCGACTTCCGCGACATTAACAGCTATACTCAACGTGCACAATACCTGCTTCGATGCGGTAAACCACAGGCCGATGTGTTGATTTACTATCCTTTCTTGAAGTTCCCTGAAGATGCCTATAACCCTAAAGAGCTGCTTATCGGGGGCTATCTTCCCGAAACGGAGCCCAAACTGGATAAGGATGACAGCAGGCCTTTCAATTCTGAGACCGAATCTAAATGGTTGAAGCAATTGTGGCCGCTTATTGACAAACTCAATGCTCGAGGTATCACTTGGGATTGGGTGAATGATGAATCATTACAAGCCGCACAAGTGGCTTCTGACAGCACAATCGATATTCGAGGCAACCGCTATCAGGGGCTTATCCTCTATCATCTGCCTTACATGCAACTTGAAACTGCACTGCAACTGCCTCGCTTGGCAGCCGCTGGAGCACGCATCATCGCAGACGGGGCATTGCCAAAGATGCAGCCTTCTTACCATGATTGGCAGAAATCCGACAGCACTTTGTGCATGGCTATGCGCAATCTGGCGGCTCAATCCACAGTGAAAGATGGTGCAGAAGGACTTGCCTTATTGTCTGTTCCTTTGGAAAGTAAATCCCCGACAGACTGTTTCCGACAGACACGTCGCATTTTGGAAGATGGCAATATCCTGCAGATGTATTGGAACGAAAGTCGGCAATGGCAGACACTGGAAGTCAGAAACCACACCACGCATAAGTATTTTTATTGGCTGAATGCCGAAGATGGCAGCATGACACCGGCCAGATTAGATGCCAATCAGGCACTACATCATACCTTTGCACCACTTTCTACGGCCTTCCTGTTAAGCAGTGACAAGCCGATGAAGATGGAAACAAGCGTAAATTCTACGGCGAAAGTCTCCACAGACTTCTCTCCCAAGCGAGCAAAACTCGTCTGTGAGCTGCCGAGATGGACCATTCATATTGATAGTTTGGATAGGAATGAGGCTGCTCAGGGGGCCGTTTCGGCCTACACACGTACGGACTATGCGTTGTGTGATTGGTGCACAGACAGTGTGTTATGCTACAATGCGCGTCCTTGTAGCTACACATTGACAACGAAATTACCCATCAATCGCAAGAAACATTACGTCCTCGACTTGGGTCAGGTGTATCATGTTGCCTCGCTGTCCATCAATGGTCATGAGGTAGGTAAACGCATTTATGCTCCTTATACTTTTGACATTACACCTTATCTTCGCCGCGGTGAAAACACTTTCCAAGTGACACTCAAGCCTTCGCTCTACAATGCATTGGTGAAACGTGGGCTCAACGGCGACCGACTCTTCAAACTGTTGAAGAAGAACGGAGGGCTTGCGGCCGAAGGACTGGCTGGTCCTGTGCGGCTTTATGAGCAACCTTGAGGCCGTTTCCTCAACATCATACATGACATTCTTTTCTATATCAAAACTTATCTTTATTAAATATGAACATCAAAACCACCTTTCGCTTCGCACTCGTTGCCTTCTGTGCAATGACATTCCGGGGCGCATCAGCCGACAATCTTCCCCAATTGGGCAAGTCTCCCATTAAAGACGTCATCAAAGCAATGACGATCGAAGAGAAATTAGAATTCATTCATGGCACGGGTATGTTGGTATCCAACACCAATGGCCCCGTGGCCGGCAGCATAGGTGGTGTGGTTCCCGGTGCAGCTGGTACCACATTTGCAATTCCCCGACTGGGCATTCCCGCTATTGTCATGGCCGATGGCCCGGCCGGATTGCGAATTGACACCCTGCGCGCGGGCGATTCACGACGCTATTATACCACCGCATTCCCCACAGGCACCATTGTTGCCTCGACATGGAACCCACAGCTTGCCCGCAAGATGGGCGAAGCCATGGGCGAAGAAGTGAGGGATTACGGCGTTGATATCCTGTTGGCGCCCGGTGTTAATATCCAGCGTAACCCGCTTTGTGGGCGAAACTATGAATACTTCTCCGAAGATCCGCTGCTGTCGGGCATCATGGGAGCGGCCATTGTTCAGGGAATTCAGAGCAACGGCGTGGGCGCGAGCCTCAAACACTTTGCCGTCAACAATCAAGAGACAAGCCGTTCCTCTGTCGATGCCGTCATTTCGCAACGTGCCCTCCGTGAAATCTATTTGAGAGGCTTCGAAATTGCAGTTAAAAAAGCGTTGCCTTGGACGATCATGAGTGCCTATAACAAAATCAATGGCACTTACTGTTCGGAGAATCCATGGCTGCTTACCGATGTGTTGCGCAGTCAGTGGGGTTTTAAGGGCATGGTGACGACCGACTGGTTTGCCGGACGCAACTATGCCAACCAGCTCAAGGCTGGTAATGATTTGCTCATGCCGGGGCGTAAAGCCGAGACAAAACGCATCAAGGCTGCATTGGAAAGCGGGCAGATTACAGAGGCCGACATCGACAAAAACGTGGAACGCATTCTGCAATTAATCCTCAAATGTCCTGCTTTCAAGCATTACCAGTATTCCAATCACACCAATCTGAAAGCGCATGCAGCCATGGCTCGGCAGGTTGCCGAGGAGGGAATCGTGCTGTTGAAGAACGATGCTCAAACGCTACCCTTGCCAAAAGGCCGTCTCACCTTGTTGGGAAATTCTGCTTTCGACACCTATATCGGTGGCACAGGAAGCGGTGAAGTGGCCAAAGCCTACGCCATATCGGTTGCCCAAGGCCTTGAAATTGCCGGCTATAAGATTGAAAAAACGCTCTTCAACACCTATGTCCGACACATCTCAGACGAGAAAGCCAAGCAGCCAAAACGCACGAACATATTGCAGAAAATCGATAATCTGCCCGAGAAAACATGGACCGAAGACGAGCTGAAACAGATGGCTTCGTCCTCTGAAGCGGCCTTGATTACCATCGGACGCAATGCCGGTGAGGGGGCCGACCGCAAGGTCGAAACAGACTATCTGTTGAGTGATGCAGAGCAAAGTCTCATTTCCAACACCGCAAAGGCCTTTCATGCGCAAGGCAAGAAAGTCATCGTCGTGCTCAACATCGATGGTGTTGTCAACGTGACTTCATGGCGCGACCAAGCTGATGCCATTCTCGTTGCTTGGTTACCCGGGCAGGAAGGAGGCCGTACATTGGCTTCTGTCGTGACCGGAGAGAAGACTCCTTCGGGCAAACTTGCGCAGACTTTCCCCATGCGCTACAGCGATGTGCCTTCCGCAACGGCTTTCCCGGGCGTGCCAATCAACCATCCTGACAGCACAATCTACAACGAAGGCATCTATGTGGGCTATCGTTATTACACCTCAAAGGGCGTTCCTACGGCCTATCCTTTCGGTTATGGACTGAGCTATACCACGTTTGCCGTGAAGCAGCTCAAGCTGAACAGCAATGCATTCAAGGACAAACTTACGGCAACGGTCACGGTAACGAATACGGGAAAAAGGCCGGGAAAAGAGGTCGTGCAGCTTTATCTTAGTGCTCCGGCGACAAAGATTGACAAGCCACGAATGGAATTAAAGGGCTTCATCAAGACGCGTTTGCTCCGTCCGGGAGAGGCTCAAACGCTCTCATTCACGCTCTTTCCCGAAGATCTTGCCTCATTCTCTGAGCAAAACCAAGCTTGGGTGGCCGACAAGGGAAGCTATACCGTCAACATAGGCAATTCGTCAGAGCACATCATGCAGCGTGCTTCGTTTGCGCTTAACCGCCAAATCAACATCAAACCCTAATGAAAAAGCAAAATATTTTCCTGACCGGAGCTACCGGACACATGGGACATGAAGGCCTGAAACAACTCGTCAGGCATCTCGATATCTACAACCTGACCTTGCTCGTGCTCCCCACCGAGCACGACCGAAAGGTCATTGCACCTTATGAGCAGCTGGAAGGTGTGCACGTGGTCTATGGAGATCTCACCGCCTACGACGACGTATTGAAATGCGTCAATGGCGCAGATGTCGTGCTCCATGTGGGAGGATTGGTCTCTCCGGCTGCCGATTATCACCCCGAACGTACGCTCGAAGTGAACGTCACAGCCGTAAAAAACATCATCAAAGCCATCAAGGCACAGCCCGATCCCGACAACATCAAACTCGTTTATATCGGAACTGTGGCCGAAACCGGCTGCCGTAATGCGCCCATTCATTGGGGACGGGCAGGCGACCCCATCAAAATCAGCGTCTATGACTTCTATGCTTTGTCGAAAGTTCTGGCCGAACGTGAGGTTATTGAAGCAGGTCTTAAGTACTGGGTCTCGATGCGTCAGACCGGAATTCTCTATCCCGAGATGCTCAACAACCTTGACCCCATCATGTTTCATGAGCCACTCAACGGCGTGTTCGAATGGGTTACGGCCGAAGATTCGGGCCGACTTTTGGCCAATGTCTGCGATCCTAATGTGCCGGAAGCGTTTTGGAGACATGTATATAATTAGGTGGAGGAGCCGAATACCGCACGGTGAACTGGCAATTTATGAACATGTGCTTCGGAGCCTTGGGCATGGGACGCATTGAAAAGCTGTTCGAACCGCGCTGGTTTGCCACACGTAACTTCCATGGACAGTGGTTTTCAGACTCTGATAAGCTGGAAGTCTACCTGCATTTCCGCACGGGAAGCATTGCAGACTTCATCAGTGAGATGAAAGAAAAAGCCCCGACAAGCACGAAATTTGCCCGTTTTGTGCCGTCATGGGCCATCAAAAACATGGTTTTCAAGCCCGTTGCCAACAAGCCGTTCGGCACACTTTTCTGGCTGAAACACAATGTTGAAGACCGCATTCACGCCTTCTTTGGCAGCCGGGAAGCATGGCAACAGATACCGGGATGGGAGCAATTCAACTTGGAAAAGCCTTCGATGGAGATGCAATTGCTTGACCATGGCTATGATGAAAGCAAGCCCGAGGCCGAGTTGGACATTGAAGACATGCGACAGGCTGCCCTCTTCCGCGGAGGAGAATGCCTCTCCGAGACCATGACAAAGGGCGACATGGCTACCAAACTCACATGGCGTTCGGCCCAAGGAGACGTGTTCGAAGCCTCCCCGGCACTGGTGCTACTGGCCGGACATTGGAGCCCCAAGACCCTTCCCATGCCTTGGAACTATGACGAAGAGGCTCGCCTTAATCCCTTCTTTGCACAGGTTTGGTATCCACATCACGATAAAACCGAACACCATGTCTATGACGAGCGCATCCTTAAAGATGAAAGTTACGCAGCAACCTAAACCGAACGACCATGCAACATCAGCCATTTCACCTTGTAATCTCAGCCATATTAGCGTGCAATCTCAGCCATATTAGCGTGCAACTAATCAACGAAAATGAAGAAATATCGAAGTTGGTGTAAACTGATTGATAATGAGCAGGAAACGGAATAATTTGCATAGAAGTGCTCTTTTCAAAAAGAGTTATAATATGCAGATTTAGGCAGAAGTTCAGTTACCAGAGCGTTACCCGATTTCGTCATAGGTAACGATGGAGTAATGTTCGGTAACTGAATTATTTTCGCTCGTGTGGCTGTTGCTTCGGTCGGCAGTTTTCTGCATAAGTGAAGAACGCTTTAATTCGGGTAACTTTGCCCATAAAAATTAAAGCGTATGAAAACAGAGAAAATGAAGGTGTTGCTCTACCTCAAAAAGAGCGGTCTTGACAAGTTGGGTAAGGCCCCCATCATGGGACGCATCACACTCGGAAGAAGTATTGCACAGTTCAGCTGCAAACTATCCTGTAACCCCGATTTGTGGAATCCCCGTGAGAGTAGAATGGACGGAAAGAGCCGTGAGGCAGTGGAACTTAACAGCAGGCTGGAGAACCTGCTCCTTTCCATTCAAGCTGCCTATCAGTCGCTACTATCAAAAGGTTGCCCATTTGACGCAACCGATGTAAAGGGGCTGTTTCAAGGCAGCGTACAGGCACGCTGCATGCTCATCGAAAGATTTGACATGCTCATCAAAGAGAAAGAAAACCATATAGGCATTGACATCAAGGAGGAAAGCATATTGGGCTACCATTCCACCCGTACCCATCTGCAGAACTTTATACAAAGGAAGTATAAGGTTTCTGATTTGGCTTTCTCACAACTCACGGAGCAGTTCATCTATGACTTCCAACAATACTTTATGGGTATTTGTGGGTTTCAGGAAAGTACATTCTATAATGCCACTACCCATTTGAAGACGGTGTGCAGATTGGCTTACCGTGAGGGGTTGGCTGATATTCTTCTGTTTGACAAAGTCAAGGTAAGCAAAGGCGACAAGAAACTACCCAAAGCTCTTGACAGGTGTTCGCTTGACAAACTAATGAACATACAGTTTGGAGAGTTGGAGGAGGAAATGGAAACTGCAAGGGACTTGTTTGTCTTTGCTTGCCATACGGGTGCTGCCTATTGCGATTTGATGGAGTTAAGCAGGTTGCATCTTGTCCGTGATGATGAGGGAAGTCTTTGGTTGAAGTTCAACAGGCAGAAGACAGGCGTACTTTGCCGTATCAAGTTGTTGCCCGAAGCCATCAGGATAATAGAGAAGTACAAGAGCGATGAAAGGGAAAGCCTATTGCCACAGATGAAATATGCCACTTATCAATCGTATCTTAAAGCACTGCGCTTAAGAGCTAGCATAGCCTTTCCCTTTACCACACATACAGCAAGACATACCTTTGCCACACTCATTACCCTTGAACAAGGCGTACCAATAGAAACGGTAAGCAAGATGTTGGGGCATAGCAATGTGAGTATGACCGAGCGATATGCAAAGGTTACGCCACAAAAACTATTTGTGGAATTTGAGCGTTTCCTTTCTTTCACGGAGGATATGCAGATGAGTATTTAGCCATAGAATAGAAGCATTAAAACTAAAATCATGATGAGAAGTACATTTAAGACACTGTTTTATATCAACAGACAAAAGACCAAGGCAAATGGTCTGACCTCCATACTCTGCCGTATCACGATAGATGGCAAGAACTCTGTCATTACCACAAACGAAGAATGTAAACCTGCGGAGTGGAATATTAAACAGGGGCCGACAACGGACAAGAAAATCAATCTTCGACTGCAATCATTCAGAGAACTGGTAGAGAAGACTTATCGGGAACTGCTCCTAAAAGACAGAGTAGTAAGCGCTGAACTGCTTAAAAACAGATTGCAGGGCATAGCAACTTCTCCTACCACTTTGTTGGAGCTTAGTAATGCAGAACTACAATCGGTAAAGGAAAGTGTGGGCAAGTCAAAAGCAGAAGGTACATACACTAACCTTTGCTATGCGAATAGAATGCTGTGCGAGTTTATAAAGGACTTAGAGAGTAAGGATATAGAAATCCGAAGCATAACGGAGGAACTGTTTGAGGAATACCGCTTCTTTCTTAAAAAGAAAGGGTTGAAAGGTTCTTCTATCAACAATTATCTTTGTTGGCTGAGCCGTTTAATGTTCCGTGCGGTAAGCCAGCGTATCATTCGCTATAATCCATTTGAACATGCGGAATACGAAAAAGTAGAAAAGGCTATCCGCTTTCTTATCAAGAGTGATGTGGCAAAGCTGATGGCAATGAAGATATGTGATAGTGATGCCGAACTTGCAAGACGGATGTTCATCTTCTCTTGCTTTACAGGTTTAGCCATTACGGATATGGAACATTTGATGTTTGGGCATATCAAGAGCGCAGCGGACGGACAAATATATATAAGAAAGGAGCGTCAGAAGACCAAGGTGGAGTTCATTGTGCCGTTACACCCCATTGCCAAGACGATTATCGAGCAGCAAAGGCAACTACAAGCGGTGAAAGAAGAAAGCAATAACACGAATATGGATAATCGTCTTATCTTTCAACCCTGTTGCAGCAGAAGTGTGTTAGCAGCGAAGTTAAGCATAGTAGGCAAGGCTTGTGGCATCAAGCAACGTCTGTCCTATCACATGGCAAGACATACCTTCGGAACGATGTGTCTAAGTGCAGGTATTCCCATTGAGAGCATCGCCAAGATGATGGGACACGCATCAATTGCAAGTACGCAGATTTATGCGCAGGTAACGGACTGCAAGATTTCGGAGGATATGGACAGACTCATCGCCAAACATCAGGAAAAGAACAAAGAGGATGATAAGGTAACGGTAAAGGAAACTATTACCATAGGTACAATGGCTATTGCCAACACAGGCAGAAACAAAAGCATGGAGGAAACGGCATGAATACGGAAGATGGAATAAAGACCAAGGCTGCAATCCGTCTGGACACGGGGCGCAGCTACTTCGAGTGGGGAAATGGTATGCAGGTTATCCGCAGGGGAAAAGGCGAAGTAGCCATGACCGAGGGCGAGCTTGCAAGGTTCTTCGGAGTTACATGGAGAAAAGTCAATGGCAGACTTCGGACGATAACCGAAGAATCCGTCCTGCATCCAGAAGAAAGGGACGCAGACGAAAGGAAAATAGTCACGGATAAGGAGGTAAGGGGCTACGCACCGCTCTACCCATTACCTACAATTATCGCCCTTTCCTTCTTGCTTGACAGCGTAGAAGCCCACCTGTTCAGAAAGCATGTGTGCAGTGAGTTGATGCATCCAAGGAGTTCTGTCATTCCTATCATCATATATGACAGGGGTGTCAATAGCTGAATATGTACCAATCCTTTTTCTTTCACTGTTATCTTACTACATTACTACAAAACAAGGTAACACAGTGAAAGAGAAGGTATTACATTGTAGTTGGTAGATGACTATATGTGCAACTACGGTATGACTACATACTACCAATCCATGAACGGAAAGGATATGTTTTTTAGCCGTGGAATGCGGTCAGAGAGGATTGTGAACTTTCGGATATGGCTATGTAGATAAGATTGACAAATACAAGAAGGTTTTTCTTAGCTGTCGTGCATATTCCTTGAAGGCAACAATTCTATTGCCACAAATAGTCGTAATTATGGTTACTAAACATCTCATTTTCCCCTCGCTCAAAATATATTGTCTTAATAATGAAACCTTCCCTTGCTTTGGACATCGAATACGGAAAGAGAGATTGGTCAACAAATCCTATAGAGTTTACATATCTGCCCAGCGGAGTGTCTATGTATTTGTATTCCTGATGAAGCGACAACTTTTCTCTGCTGATTTGCCTGATGGTATCAATTATATGGAAACTTCTGTCATCAACCAAAAATGCTGAAACAGGCTTGCCTATTTTCCATTCAAAATCATAGACAAGTAAGGGTTTGGGAATGGACTTGTCGTAATAAAAAATTTGTTTTCCCTGCTCGTGGAGGTAGAAAACGGCATTTTTCTTGCCATTTACATAAACTTTCCTGTATTCGTCTCCCTTAATGATGGTGTCTTCCCTGACAGTATATAGATAAATCTGATAGAAAAAAGGACGGAAAGGGTCTGTCACTATTTCTTTCCATGAAGTGCCTTCAGGGTAATAGATGTACTCATATTCTTCCCTGTCGTTTCCACACCCGGAGAGACAAAGAAATTCCACGAGTCCCAAAAGCAATTCCAAAATAAGCAACATGACAGAGAGTCCCTTAGTCCTTATCATCGTCCCTAATTATTTTATGCGGAAACTATCTTTTATCGTATCCACCATGTCTAATTTCTCCCATGTAAACAATTCCACCTGAATGTTTTTTGTTCCATGATACCTGCTTGTAAATGTTTTGTTCACAACTTCATTTTTCCGTCCCATGTGACCATAGGCTGCCGTTTCCGTGTACATCGGCTGGTTTAGTTTAAGCTGCCTTTCAATGGCTTTAGGGCGCAGGTCGAACATTTCAAAAATCTTCTGTGCAATTTCTCCGTCCGACATTCCGACATTATTGTGTCCATATGTATCAACCGATACGCTGACAGGAGCAGCCACACCGATGGCATAAGCCAGCTGCACAAGAATTTCGTCCGCAACCCCTGCTGCTACCATATTTTTGGCAATATATCGTGCCATATAAGCAGCACTGCGATCTACCTTGCTTGGATCCTTTCCAGAGAAAGCACCTCCGCCATGTGCTCCTCGTCCCCCATATGTATCCACAATTATTTTTCGCCCAGTAAGCCCCGTATCCCCATGCGGACCTCCTATAACAAATTTTCCTGTTGGATTTACAAGATACTTTATGTTACTGTTGAACAGCTTTTGTATTTTGGAATCACATTGGGAAATGACACGAGGCATAAGAATGTTAATCACATCGTTCTTAATCTTGTCCAGCATCTTCTTGTCGTCCACGTCAAAATCGTCATGCTGAGTACTTACCACTATTGTGTCAATGCGCAGAGGTTTTTTGTTCTCGGTGTATTCTATTGTTACCTGACTTTTTGCATCGGGGCGTAAATAAGTCATTTCCTTGCCCTCCTTGCGTATGTCGGAGAGTGTTCTCATAATGAGATGTGCCAAATCAAGAGAAACTGGCATATAATTTTCGGTTTCATTGGTAGCATAGCCGAACATCATACCTTGGTCTCCTGCACCCTGTTCGTCCGTATCTTTATTGGAAACGCCTCTGTTTATATCATCGCTCTGCTCGTGAATAGCCGTGAGGATACCGCATGAATCACCGTCAAACTGATATTCAGCTTTTGTGTAACCAGCCTTGTTTATTGTTTCGCGGGCAACATTCTGAAGGTCGATGTATGTACTGGAACGCACTTCACCCATAATGACCACCTGCCCCGTCGTTACGAATGTTTCTATTGCACAGTGAGCATTTCTGTCATAAGCAAGGAAATAGTCAAGCAACGCATCTGAAATCTGGTCTGAAATCTTATCGGGATGTCCTTCTGAAACGGACTCCGATGTAAATAAATGTCTCATCTTTTATCTTATATTGTTTAATTCTTCTAATATAGCGTATGTGGAACGCAGCGTCATGAAATCCGTATATTCTTCTGCTGTACCATTTTTCATTTCCGTCATTTCCACGAACATCTTTATCTCGTTAAAATATCCCTGTGTGTAAATCTGATTGTTTGCCAAAATGGGATTGAAGTTGTTTCTTGATAAAAGACACTCGTTGGATAATTTGGTGGGGAGCACTTTTTCGATTGGTACTCCACCTATGGTACATACTGATGGCACAAATGACAGTCGCTCCATCTGGTCTATTTCATACGTTCCGTCCTGCGTGTTCACTCTGACATTTTCACTAGCATCTTTCCAAGAATAAAGTGTGGATAATTCCAAAGTACCAATAATATTGTCATGTTCCAGCATCAGCAGGTAGGTCACACCACCTTTTTTTGTACTTTTGACTTTATGCATCGCCAGTATCTTAGCCCCTCCAAAAAGAAAAACGACCAAGTCGATAGGGTGTATAAACAAATCGTATATCTCATTGCCTTCGGGGTACAATCCCGTTTGGTAACGTAGGCTGTAACTATTTAATTCCCTGCCTTTTATTTCCTTTCTCAATCTGGAAACAAGCGGAGAATGTCTTTTTTGCATTCCGACAACTGTGGTATTAAATCCAAATAACCTTTGCTTGTCAATAAGGCTGTTTAGTTCCTTTAAACACATACAGGGAGGTTTTTCTATAAAAAGAGATTTCCCCGATTTTATAACTTCTGATGCAATTTCAAAATGTGACGCAGGTGTGGCTGACACAAACACTCCTGCGACTGTCTCGTCATTGAGAATATCCTTTATAGATGTTGTCCCTATTATGCCCTTGAATTTTTTCCCTATCAGTTCTGCCTTTTTCGTGGAAGAACAGCACACATACTTCACGTTGACTTGTAGAAATTGGATGACGGGGAAAAGGTTGTGGATGGTGTGGTTTCCAAAACCAATTATAGCATAGTTCTTCTCATAACAGTCGGAGAGATATTTATTATCCCTTCTGCGCTTGAAAAGTCTGATGATTTTCTGAATGTCTGTCATTTAGGCTATATTAATCCTTTGAAATATTTGCGGTACGTGCATTTTTCATCAGCAGTCCACTGATATTTCCCGTAAAACGCTTCGATAAGTTTTTTAGGGAAAAACCTCTCGGCTGCACGGAGAAGTATTATGTCAAATTTACGATGGTAGTTAATCCAGCATTTGTTGCAGTCATGGGAATACTCACATTGAATCTTAGCAGTCCTTTGTGAATTGAAGATTTCGTCAAGAGTATTGTTGTGAACATTGCCGAGAATCACATCCAGATTTTGGCACAGGGGAACATTCCCATTGGAATGGATTACCAGTTCATTGTATATACTGTGGCATCTTAGGCGCAGATTTCCTTTTTTCCATTCATCGTACAGAGCCACAAAGTCAAAATTTTCCTGTGTTTCATGGATAGATTGCGGAATCTTTTTTATGTAGTCATTTCCGACCTCCATTAGGTCCTCGGTGGTATCAAAGAAATCCATCGTATTGTAAATGCCTATTCTGACATCAATGTTATAGTGTTTGGCAAGCTGAATAACATAGTCCATGTCCTCAAACGTGTTCCATGGAGTAAGGCAGAACATGAACGATATGGGAACAAAGTCCTTACAGCTTTCCACCACCTGAATGACCTTGTCATATCCGTCACGCCCTCTTAGAGTTTTATATGTTTCCTTGTTCCCATCTAAGGAAATATACAGATGTTTGGGCTTGTATTTCTTTACAGCTTCGATAACTTTAGAGGGTGCAAGGCAATTTGATAGCAGGGTGTAGTTTGTATGGTTGTTGTGAAACCAGTTCAGTATTGCATCAGCTTCAGGATGTAAAATAAATTCTCCCCCCTCCAGACCGACGGTTGTCCGTTTTGTTACGCACTTGCTCGACATTATCCGAATGATGTCCGATAATGACAAATGCTCTATTGGCTTTTTCCAAATAGAGCAATGTTTACACCGTGACTGACAAAGTGATGTGGAATAAATCATCAAGGATGATAAAGTCTTATCTGTAGGTACTGTTATGTTTTTTACAAATGCACCTCCAGTTACGAGATAGTCTAAAACGTTATACATTGATTATGTTTATAGTATTCTCCGCATACCAAATTAACTTGGTATGCGGAGAAAAAGAATTATTCTACGATTATCTTTTGCTGTTTTGTCTTGTTATTTTCACTATAACTTATAACGTATGTACCGCTATGAGGCAATGTCGCCTTGTATGAATAAGAACCCTTGTACTTATTCTGTTTATAAGAGGTAACAACATGCCCATAAACATCTGTTATAGTCATCGAGAATTGACAATCATTCTCAAGGGTGTAGCTTATGCTAAGAGTGTTCCCTGAGACTTCTACACCAAAGCTGCTGCCATTTTTTGTAGGATTGGCTGAATCCTCTTGAACCACAGGAGTTAAATCCATACCGCTGAGCAATCCTTTCACATATAGCATCGTGTTTGCATAAGGAGAAACCAGCTCGCTTTCCGTAATGACCACAGGAGCGGTCAGCACAGGCTTAGCCCCAAATTTTGTCTCTTTTTTGATTGTTGGAATTTGTGGTACCAAATCTTCCAACAGTTTAGTCATAAAGATGTTGCCTTCTCCCAGTTCCTTATATACCAAGAATTGACTGGACGGAACAGATGCGCAATAAGATTTAAGCTGACGATAACTGTCATATTCTCCTAATTGTTCAAAACTGCTATAAGGAGATTGGTTTATATCCTTATCCCAAAGTGCAACTAAACTCTTGAACTTGCTTTCTGTTCCAGCAGGCAGCAAGGCAATTCTGCTTTCAATGAGACCTTGCTCCAAATCGGTAAACGAAACCTGTGCTACTTTTGCATCGGCACTTAACTGTGGTTTTGTTCCCAACGAAGTGTCTTTACGGTAATATTCTACGATTTCCCCATAGGAATTACCTCTCACTCCGTTTCTAGGATGGAAAGTTCGTGCCAAAGCACCAGGCTTACTTTCCCAGTCATATCCATGCAAATTGCCATCAGCCCCATCCCGAACAGAAGCATGTGTATATTCTCTTTTTCCATTCCGCACGATAGCCCATAAAGCAACTGTCCCGTTTTCAGCATTTGCACCAACCCTTGTAAGTCCTCTTGACGCATAGAATTTGTCAAAAGCCCTCAACGGGTCAGGGTCGTAGAAGTTAGAATGCGTCGAAGGAGGCCATTCCCAATAGGATGTTATTCCTCCAGACCAGCTTATACAGTTATAGGTTCGAGACTCGGGAGCGGACATAATCGCATCGTCTTCCTTCAAGTAAGGAAAAGAGCCAGCATATGTAACGTTATTTACGCTGCTTTTTTTACATTTTATGTAAACATTGCAAAGAACTTCTGGCTGATAAGAGCTGTACTGCGACAACAAAACGGCATTGCCTGCTACTGAGTACTTTTTGTTAATTCGCGCCCATCTTCCCCAATCAAAGTCTCCATTCCCTTGATAATCATCATTGTAAGCGATAATTCCAGATGGATTTCCGTAAGATTCTATCCAAACCATCGGATCACCTCCCTTGGAGCATACAAAAGTGTTATATACTTGATCTGTTCCTTGATTACATACTATTCCCAAACTAAACAAAGGGACATTGCTGTAATAATTTTCTCCGTTGATATTGACATTAGCAAGTCCGCTTGTGGCATTGAGCCATGAACGTACTCTGACGTAGTAAAGTCCCGTCTCAGGAATGTTGACATTCAAGGAAGCAAGGCATTGATTGTTGGAATGTGCATTCCATGTGTATCGCTCAGGATTGTTTGCACTGAACAACTCAAGAACATGGTCATAGTTGTCAATTCCGTTTGTCGCTATAAATATTTGCTGTCCTCTCTGGAAAGAAACTGTCTTGAAAAAAGAGTACTTTATTTTGCAATTTCTAATGTATTCAAAATCATACAAAGGAGAGTCGTAGGAAACACTTCTTGCTTTTGCAAACAAAGGTATAGCCAATGTGTCTCTGCCACAGAAATTCAAAGACGGTTCTGCATTACTGAGTGCATTCTCATGAGATAAGGTCTTAAGTTCTACCTTATAGTCATTGTAATTTTGAGACGAAATGGTAGAATTTCCCAAATCCTTAGAAAGTCTGACAAATTCAACCTCTGGAACGTCAGGAGCAGTCCCAACAATAGAGATGGTGTTCTTGCCTTTTCTCAGGAACACCTTTGAAGACTTCTTCAAGCCTATCGCCTGCCAGTCGTTTGACACAGGGGCTAAGACATCATCTTGCAACTCGTTGTTTACCATTACTTTGTAAACAGATAGTGTGCCATCTGCTTTCTTCGTCCCTAACACCCAGAAGTTGGCATAATGAAGCCCCGAAACTGGAGCTTCGACTTCAAAGGTGGTGAAAGTCTGAGCCTCTGTAATTGATTTTGTACACTTGAGAATCTTCACATCGCCACCTAAGCTTGGATTCTTCTCGTAATAACTAATGCTCTCCACACTTTGTGAGAAAGCAGCAACTGTTGTTGCAAATAAAATTAACAATGTAGTAATACCTTTTTTCATAAGTTCTTTATTAAAAGGGTTTATACTAAATTAGACGGTGTAAATTTAGGGAATTTGTGTGACATTTCCAAGTTTTTAGTATGATTTCTGAGAAAAATACTGCGTTTTAGGTACATATAAACAGAATTACGAAGAAAGAAGTTTGTTAATGCGTTTGATGGCACTGTGTTTCATTCCTATAAAAAAAAGAAAAGGTCAAGGAGAAATACCTCCTGACCCAAACATTATGTTACAAAATATTTCTATAATTAAGGCTGTATCTTTTCCTTAAATATTTCATAACATCTACGCAATGGAATTTTCTTCTAATAACTTCTCCAAATCCGAAGCCTTGTATAGTATCTTCCCTGCAAATTGCGTATAAGGTATAATCCCCTTATCTCTATAATCTTGCAATGTTCTAGGACTGATATATAGCCGTTCACATACCTCCTTGCCTGTGAGAAAATGCTCGCCACCAAACAGTGGTTTGTGCGTTTCTCCCACTTCCTTTATTCTCCTGCCCACATCGTGCAGCGCAGTAATCACCACCTGCATTTCATCGGAGCCAAAATTCAAATCTTTTGCCGTTTCCATAACTTGTTTATTTTTTAGGTTTGTCAGTTTTTGTAAGGAGCAGCCTTTCCACATCCTCACGTTTATAATAACACTTGTGTCCGATTTGTGCGAATGGCAGCACGCCTGTATCACGATAATGCTGCAAGGTGCGCTTGCTGATGTTAAGCAACTTGCACACATCACCATTGTGTAGCCAGTCGGTATGCTTACACTTCTCTCCAAATGCCTTGTGGCAGCAGTCTGCAAGACTTAATATCTCGTCCCTTAGTTTCTGCCAGTTCTGGTCTGTAATTATCAAATATCCCATACTTCTATTGTTTTGCTCGTTGTTACTGTTTTCTTGTGTTGCAGCGTTCTGCGCCCCAGCACGATGCAAAAGTAGGGATAGTTTCCTTATGCTCAAAGCACTAAGGAACAGCAGGGAAAACAAAGGAAATACGATGAAATTCCCTTCCTTATTCCTTGTCGTTATCAACGCTAATACGCCCACTTTTCTTCTTTCACTGTCAATAGATATAGAGATACAACCTACCATTTGGCATAAGTCTTCTGCCTTGTTCTAAGATTTCAGAGAACATTTAGATAAGCTCTTATTTTTTGCTTACATCTTTTTTGTTGATTGCTTTTTGTCTTAATGGGTAGTTATTTGCGTCTTATCTGTTCTTTGTCATTCCTTTATTTATAGCCTACTACCCAAATGTGCAGAACACCGCATTTGAGTGTAGTTTGTAACAAAGCTAATCAAGGTTTTGTATTTGTATCATTTCCTTTTAAGCTTTGATTTCTCCATTTAATCCACTAAAAACTAAGATGTTTGATGATTTCTCACGAGGAATTTTATAGCAAGTCTATGCAACATTATGCAAGCACACCGAGAATGCTTGGCTGTCAGAATTATCCTCCTTAACTTCACTTTCAGAAACCATTTTAGGATGATTATGAAGAAGTACGCAAACAATAGCAATATACACGCAGAAGACACGCCGAAGCATAGTAGGCAGACTTCCAAGAACAAGGAGATAGAAAGCTACCTCTCCACCCATTATGACTTCAGGTTCAACACTATACTTGGCAGAACAGAGTTTTCTCCCAAATATGCCAATGTGTATAGTAAGGTCAGCCGTTATGACATCAATACCTTTCGCAGAGAACTTGATAGCGAGGAAGGTATTATTACTTCCGCTGATAATCTCTATTCCATCATTGAAAGCAGCTTTTCTCCACGTATCAATCCCATACAGGAGTATTTCAAGGCTTTGCCCTTGATGGATATATATTTTGGAAGTGCCAACGCCCTTTTTAGTAATCATGCTGATACCAGCAGCATTTCCTTTTCACCGAAAGCCATTGCCAGCCTTGCATCGTGTGTTACCATCCACAACTCCGAGAAGTGGTTGTCCTATCTCACCAAATGGCTTGTTGCAGTGGTAGCCAACGCCATGGACGACCGAGAATGCCGCAACCATACCTGCCTCGTGCTGACGGGTGAGCAGGGAAAGTTCAAGACAACCTTTCTTGATTTGCTATGCCCTCCAGCCCTGCATGGTTACAGCTATACGGGAAAGATATATCCGCAAGAGAAGGATACGCTCACCTATATCGGGCAGAACCTCATCGTGAATATCGACGACCAGCTCAAAGCCCTCAACAAGCGTGACGAGAACGAACTGAAGAACCTAATCACCTGTCCGATGGTTAAATACCGTATGCCTTACGACAAATATGTGGAGGAACATCCTCACTTGGCGAGCTTTGTAGCATCGGTAAACGGCAATGATTTTTTGACTGACCCCACAGGAAGCAGACGATTCCTTCCGTTTGAAGTGCTATCCATTGATATTGAACGAGCTAAAGCTATCTCTATGGATGCCGTCTATACCGAAGCCAAAGCCTTGTTAAACGCAGGCTTCCGATATTGGTTTAACGATGAAGAAATCACGGAACTCTACAAGGAGAGTGAGGACTTCCAAGTACAGACCGCAGAAATGGAACTACTATTACGCTGTTTTGAAAAGCCAACAGAGGACAATTCTCATTGTGCTTACATGACCACTACCGAAATACTCGCTTATTTAGGTGTTTATACGCATCAACCTTTGACACTCAAACGTATGGGCGAAGCACTCAAAAGAGCTGGCTTTGAAAAGGTAAGCAAGAGGCGTGAGGGTTGTAGTCCTGTCTATGTTTATAAGATTAGGAAAATCCACCCCTGCCCACTGGTAAATAGCTGTAGTAGTTTGATGTAGTAGAGTGTGTAGTATCATCGTTTACTGCAAAGTATTGTTGATTATTAATAACTTACATTAAAGAAGTATGTAGTAAGAAGAAAGTGAAAAAAGTTTTTAGGGGAAAAGCTTTAGGAAGCAAAAAAGCATCAATGAAGTTTGCGCTATCAGCATAATCAAAATATAATCCGATATAAAAATCAGAATGAATAAATGTTCAACCAATAATTATAATGACAATGAAAGATGAAGATTTATCACGCATTAAGCGATACCACATAGTGGAGTATCTTGAAAGGAAAGGTATCAAACCAGTGCGCAGCACACCAGCCTATGCCCTTTACCATTCACCGTTTCGTGAAGATACGCATCCAAGTTTCAAGGTGGACACAGAAAAGAACCTTTGGATAGATTATGCTGAAGGCAAAGGCGGAAGTATTATCGACCTTTGTGTGCGGTTAGAAGGCTGCACGCTGTTGGAAGCCATCCGTCAATTGGGACGAAACGCTCCCGATTATACTGCTTGCAGTTCTCAAAAGGCAGACAGGGCAATGAAAAGAAGTAGCAAACCTATGGCATTCGCAAGTGGGGAAAGAAGACTGACAGGTATATCAGACACCTTGCCACCCCACTTGCAGAAATACCTCACGGAAGAACGCTGCATCAACATAGAAAAGGCTATGCACTTTCTGCGTTGTATCAGCTATGAGGTAGGAGGTCGCCATTACCAAGCTATCGGCTTTGCCAATCAATCGGGAGGTTATGAGCTTCGAGATAACGGTATGTTCAAGGGAACAATAGCACCAAAGGACATTACTCCGATATTTACGGACAGAGCTGATCCTGTCTGTATATTCGAGGGATTTATGGACTTTCTATCCTTTCTTTCAATGAAAGAAGAATTTACCAACCACTGTCTTGTGATGAACTCCGTAAGCAATGTAGCGAGGAGCATCCGCTACCTCAATGAAAGACAGGTGTTTACTATTCGTACATTCTTTGACAATGATGAAGCAGGACGCAGAGCTACGGAAGATTTCGTAAAGGCAGGTTTTAAGGTGGAGAATATGTCCGTGCATTACAGGAGCTTCAAAGACCTCAACGAATATCACGTACATAGGGTACGTGAGCAACAGAAGAAACAATCACAGGTGATGCAGCAAATGCAAAGCAACTCAATAAAGGTAAAACAAGTTAAACATAAAATGAGATAGAAATATGAAAAAGAAAACAAATACAACAGACAAAGATTTTTCATGGCTTTTGGGTGTAGAAGATGAAGCAGTCGACAAGTCCACTTCAAAAGCGGAAACTATTGTTCAAGAAAAAGAAAGACAATCAAACGTACAGAAACAGAAATATGACAGTCTGCAAAGCGTATCAGAAGTGATAGCAGAGATTTCTGAACCATCACAGCACACAGAGATTGCACCCGTTCAGAAACGCATCAGTGCCAAAATGAGAAAGGAAACGCTCGAAGCATACAAGCAAGCCTATCTTGTTCCAACCAAATTGGTAAGTAGAAAGGCGGTCTATCTGAGCAAGGAAACACAGGAACGTGCAGACCTCATCGTGCGCAGATTAGGCGACAGGGGCAGCAACCTTTCAAGTTTCGTGGAGAACCTCGTGCGCAGTCATTTGGAGGAATACCACGAGGATATGGAGAAGTGGAGAAAGCTATAAGGACGAAAAAAGGAGCGAGGGCTTTTCTTGGAAAGGTCGTCCCTTTTCTCTAAACCCCTCGACCCTTTTCCAAAAGAAGCGAAGACTATGTTATTGTCTAAAAGACAGAAAGAAGGGAATGCCACGAACGCAGTTAGACACCGAATGCCGTGCATTCACTTTCGGCAGGGGAAACGCCCCAAGGCGTTATCGGTATCTCAGCTGATATTGCAAGACGTCAGTTTGTACCCACAAACTGCTCTTGCTCCCCTTGTCAGACAGTCGGGGAGATTAGACCGTAATCACTCCGTTCTCATCGGTCAGCATTCTGGAATTAAGAAATAACAAACCATCTACAATGATAAACTTTTAAAGAAACTTATATGAAAAGATACAAGGGAAAAACTGCCCGATGGCAGCAACAGAATAAGGAAGAACAGCGGATGAACAAGACGGAGTTCATCAAGGTAAGATGTACCTTAGAGGAAAAGCAACGTATCAAGTCAAAAGCGGAAAGCACAGGGCGGAAGTTCTCCGACTACTGCCGTGAGATACTCCTTAACGGAGAAGTAACAGCTGTTCCCAAGATGACAGACAATGAGAGGGAAGCCATTGCCATTCTTCAACATACAGGAAAGTTCTACGGGCAGGTTTCCAATCTCATCAAAGTCAAGGACGAAAGATGGGTACTCATCACAAAGAACCTTTCCTTATGTGCCAAAGAAGCATTTAAGCGGTTTTACGACCCTCATTTTCGTGTGGATGATGAGGTATATAAGGTCTTAAATCTGAAGAGAGATGATAGGTAAATGTAAGGCGATAGCCCACGGCAGCACGGCTTTGGACTATATTTTTAGAGAAGGTAAGCTCGGCTATCGGCTTGCCTTCCACAATCTTTGCAGCAGGGAACCAAAGGCAATCTATGAGGAAATGAAAGTGATCAGCGACTACAACAGCCGTTGCAGGAACAAGTTTCTCCGTATCGAAATCGGCATCGCACCACAAGACGAAAGAAAGCTACCTGTGTCAGAACTTATGCGGATAGCCCATTTGTTTGCCAAACGAATAGGACTTGACAACCACCAATGGGTGGCAGTAATGCACAAGGACACCGACAACAGACACATTCACATCATCGCCAACCGCATCAGTCTGTATGGAGAAGTCTATGATACCACCTTTGTGAGCAACAAGGCAGCGAGAGTGGCGGAGGAAATAAGCAGGGAGAAAAACTTGACGATCGCAAAGGAGATTAAGGCGGAGAAGAAATACCAAAAGGCAAAAGTTAGCCTGACGAGAGAGCAAACAAAGAAAGAGGTACAGCAAATCTGTTATTCCCTGCTTGACAAGTACAAAGGAACAGGTATCACAGGACACTCCATGTTCCTTTATGAATTGAACAAAAGCGGCATTATTATAGAGCGTATGAAGAACAAGCAAGGTAATGTCTATGGCTTGAAATTCTCATACGCAGGGCAATCCTTCAAGGCTTCCGAAATCGGCAGGGAGTTCGGCTACCGTTCCTTGCAGAAGAACTTTGAAGCAAGTAACAAGGAAGAACCAAAGAAAACATATCAAATAATACAAGAGGCAACAGAAAAGAAAGAACAACCTGATGCAGGCTATCAGCTTGTGCCTCCAAGCCGTTCTTCTATCTCACGAGACAATGACACACCACAAGTGCAGAATCCTATTAGTACAGTGGCAGACACCATTGTTAGTGCAGCCGATGATGTGGTGGAAGGCTTGGGCGATTTGATTACACCATCCACACAGGGCAATGACTATGCTGAAACAGCGTGGCAGCGCAAGCTCAGGAACCAAGCCAACAGAAAGAAAAAACGTGGAAGAGGATTATAACTCACGCCTAAGAAAAAATGCAGAAAGAAGAATATCTCATCAAGAACGCTTGTTATTCGGTAACAAAGTATTATCTTTGCAAACAGAATAACAAGCGTTCTTTGTTAGGCAGAAAACAGCGAAGCCAAGTAGCTCGCTCGTTTCCAAATCGTTACCAGTTTAGTTGTACAAACAAGGTAACTTCTTTATTTTCAATAAGTTGTATTTTAAGAATTATCTTGACGTGCAATTTCAGCCATTTCGCCGCGCAATATGACCCATATGACACGGCAATTGCATGGAGATGGTAACCCGAACATCGCATGACCGTTCTGCAGCATCACCCATTCATAAAATCATCACCTATGAGAACAACCTTTCTTGCATGCCTTTTTTTAGCGTTGTCAACATTTACCTATGCCGCATCAGAGGTGAATCCCGAACTGCAACAGAAGCGATGGCGCGCCTATTGGATTGCCGCTCCCGGCGCATCGCCCCAAGGATACGGTGTTTATCACTTCCGTAAGCAACTCCATTTGGCCGAGAAGCCCGGACATTATCGCGTACATGTCTCGGCAGACAACCGCTATCAGCTGTTTGTCAACGGCACGATGGTGTCCTTGGGACCGGCACAGAGCGACCTGCTTCACTGGAATTATGAGACCGTAGACATTGCCCCTTGGCTGCAAAGTGGCGATAACACGATAGCTGCCACGGTGTGGAACTACGGCACAGACGGTCCGTTGACCCAGATTTCACTGCGCACGGCATTCATTCTTCAGGGCGACACCAAGGAAGAGGCTGCCGTAAACACCAATCCTTCGTGGCTTGTGACCGAAGATAAAGGCTGCCAAGCACTGAAGCCCACCGTGCTGGGCTACTTCGTTGCGCCTTATGGCGAGGTCATCGACATGACCAAGGCCGAGAAAGGTTGGCAGTTGAACGGCTATGATGCCACGGGTTGGAAGCCGGCGGAACCCCTCATGGCCGGCTCTCCCAAGGGCTTCATGGCTACCGATGGCACAGGTTGGATGCTTCTTCCCTCGCCGTTGCCGCAGATGGAACGCTCGTTGCAACGCTTGTCGGCCGTAAGGAAGGCCGAAGGTGTGAGGGTGACGAAGGCATTCCTCTTGGGAAAGGCTCCCATTACCATTCCGCCGCACACACGTGCCGTCATTCTTTTCGACAACGGACAGAACACCAATGCCTATGTTCATTTGGATTTCAGCAAAGGAAAGCTGGCCACGATGGCACTTACCTATGCCGAGTCGCTCTATGACAGGAAGACAATGGAGAAAGGCGACCGCAATGCCGTTGAAGGGAAAGTCATTTTCGGCGTGAAAGACAGCATTATTGCGGCCGGAGATGAGCAGGCATCGTATGCATCGCTCAATTGGAAGACCTTCCGCTACCTGCAGTTGAGCGTCGAAACCCAAGAAGAGCCCCTCGTTCTCAACGACCTTTACGGCATATATACGGGCTTTCCGTTCCAAAGGAGGGCCACCTTCGCTTCTTCCGACCCTGCATTGGCGAAGATGTTTGATATCGGTTGGCGCACAGCAAGGCTCTGTGCGATGGAAACCTACATGGATTGTCCCTATTATGAACGGCTGCAATATCTCGGAGACACGCGCTTGCAGATGCTCGTTTCTTATTATAATACGGGTAATGACACACTTGCCCGCAAGGCTATCTGCGACATCGACAACTCCCGTCTTGCTGAAGGTGTAACCGAAGGACGCTATCCTGCGCGAGGAACGAACGTCATTTCGCCTTTCTCGCTCATGTGGATTGGCATGCTGCATGACTATTATATGTATCGCCCCGACAGTGCTTTCGTCAGTCAACACCTGCCGGGAATGCGCCAAGTGCTCTCGTTCTTCATGCAACACACTGGGAAAGACGGCACTCTGAAAGGTCTTCCATATTGGAACTTCATGGATTGGGTGGAGCGTCAACGCCAATGGAAGATGGGTGTTCCGCCCAAAGGGAAAGACGGTTGCTCGGCTATTCTCGACCTTCTTCTGCTGCGCGCCTATCAATGGGCAACCGATTTGGAGGCCCATCTTGGCAATCAGGGTATGGCTGATGGCTATCGACAGCGTGCCGATATGCTGGCAAATACGATTCAACGCAAGTATTGGGATACCGACAAACAGTGTTATGCAGACGTCAGCAACAAGAAATACTTCTCGCAGCACGCGCAGGCACTCGCCATTCTCTGTGGTTTGGTGAAAGGAAAGCAGGCAGAACAATTGGCCGAATGTATGCTGCGCGACTCCACCATGGCCGAAGCAAGCATCTATTTCAAGTATTATGTCAACCGCGCCCTTACCAAAGCAGGACTTGGCGATGCCTATCTTGACGGGCTTGGTATATGGAACGACTACATGAAACTCGGCATGACAACATGGGGAGAAGATTCAAAATTGATGAATACCCGCAGCGATTGTCATGCATGGAGTGCCAGTCCGAACATCGAACTGCTGCGCACGGTGCTCGGTATCGATACCGATGCGCCCGGTTTCGCCAAGGTTCGCATCGAGCCCCACCTCGGTCGTCTCACGCAAGCCTCGGGGTCGGTTCCCCATCCCTTGGGCATGATACGCGTTGCCTATCAGAAGAAGGGGAAAGAGTGGAGTGCACAAATCGTACTGCCCAAAGGTGTGACGGGGAAACTTCTTTGGAGGGGGAGAACTATCGTATTGACGGAAAGTGTAAACAATATTAAGTAAGTTAACGTATGAAGAAACTATTAATTAATTTCATCGTATTGATAGTAATGCCTTGCTCAACAATGGCACAATACCGAGAATTGCCAGCCATTTGGCTCTATTCAGGTAAGGCCCCTGGTACCGAGAATCGTAGAGAAAACAATGAAATTATTATCCGAAATGGTAAGGATACGGTGATATATAATGTTGAAACACCCACCATTACACCCTTTCTTCCTGCACATGGGAAATCAAAGGGTATGGCTATGGTTGTATGCCCAGGTGGTGGTTACCAACTACTTGCTTTTACGAAAGAGGGAACTAGGGTTTGCCGTTGGTTAGCTGAGCATGGCATTACAGCCTTTCTTCTGAAATATCGAACAGATTACATGTTCGACAGCAAAGAAGAGTATACTCAAAAAATGAAGGCTGACATGGAACTTATGTCAGGACAGAATGGTACAGTCGATCCCACAAAGAGTGCTACCGCCCTGTTGGCGAGGAAGTTCGATCAGCCACATGACAAACCTACGAGCATAGACTTTGCTGCTGATGATGCCCGAAGTGCACTTTCCTATATTCGACGTCATGCAGATGAATATGGTATTCATCCCAGCCATTTAGGATTAATGGGGGTCTCTGCCGGCGCACGGATTACATGGAATGTGGTATATAACCATACCCTTGAAAGCCGTCCAGATGTCATAGCACCTATTTATTGCAGTGTTAATCAGAAACAGTTACCCACAGACCCTGTACCTTTCTTTGCAGCCGCACCGCAAGTAGATATCTATCCCGATCCTACGGCATACAATCTATATAAGTTGTGGTACGACGCCCGTATTCCTGCTGAGTTGCATTATTTCGCTAATACGAGTCATGGATTTGGATTGTCGTGGCGTAAGAGTACAACAAACATTTGGATTAAAATGTTCTATAATTTTCTAATCAACACAGGTTTCATTAACGACTCGTATTTGGAATAAGAATTATTTATGACTCACCAATAATCTTCTATCGAATATGTACAAATCATTTGCCTTTTTTATTCTTTTAGCTTGTTGTTTCTCCAGTTGTCACAGTGATGACGAGATTGAAGAGACACCTCTCCCTTCGCAAATAGACGGGAAATACGTCGTAGAGTTCAACTATGAACTTCCGGATGTCATGAAGCGGGACACGCTCCTCGTCAAACCGGGAGCTGTTATACCTATAAGTGAGAGTCGACAGCCTGTGCGTGAAGGCTACCGCTTTGCGGGTTGGTATACTTCTCGTGAAGGTCAACCCCATCAGGAATGGCACTTTGGTTATAAGATGGGTGGAGTGACGATGCAGGAAAAGCTTGATTCTATGCCTGTGAGACAATCCATACGCCTCTATGCCCGGTGGGTGAAACCTAAGCATATCCGTTCTGCAGAAGAGTTCTACAATATACGAAATGACCTCAAAGGGTGGTATGTGTTAGATAATGACATCAATCTCGGTACGTATGCTGATTGGGAACCTATCGGCACGTATGAAAGCGATTGTGAAATGGCTGATGGAGAATGGTGGCGTAAGGCTTTCAAGGGAATACTTGACGGACAAGGCCATACGATCCGTAATCTGAATCTTACTACAGCAACACCTGCGATGAAAGCTCTTTTGGGAGCCATAGCTAATGGCGAGGTGAAGCATGTAAAACTGCAAGACTGCCATATCAGGCTCACGGCCCCATCGGCATATGTAGCCCCATTGGTTGCTGTTCTCAAGCAAGATGCCGGTCGAATTGGGGCTATTGTGGACTGTCTGGTTGACCAAGCCGATATACAAGTAGATTTTACGATGGAGAAGTCGATATTCTCTTCTGTTACAGGACTTGTCGCAGGTGTTTGGAATGGGAAAATAGAAGACTGTAAGGTTGGAGGTAATCTATGTGTCAATGTCTCTGGAAGTGGAGAAGGCGGTGAATTATATGTCGGTGGTATCCTTGGCGAGGGCTACAGTGACACAAAAGGCTGTTCTTCATCTATGAATCTTGCAGCGCATGTTACGGCAGTTGCCCCGATAAAGATTTCAATGGGAGGGCTACAAGCTTCGGCTACGAATGTCTCCAACAGTATTTCAACCGGCAAGATTACACTTATGGGTAATCGTGCCATAAAGGAGAGCTATGTTGGCGGCCTTATTGGTAGTGAACGCTATGGCACTGTTAAGAATTGTGCTGCACAAAGCAATATAAGTCTTAGTAGTTGCGTTGTTAAGATTGGAGGAATCATAGGAGAATTCAACAAGACTTACGGAATGATCGGTACTGCCTTTGGAGTGACTAAAACGCTTGTGAGCAACAGTTATGCGTCGGGAAAGATACACATAGACAATCTTCCAAATCTTTCTTGGGGACATATCTGCGGAGATGGACAACCCGCACCTTTACAAAGTTGGTATGGGCCTGGCATGAGTTATGAACTGACGAATAACGGCTACGTTTCTCAACTGCTCACCGGTGCAAATGACGACGCTTTACCCTCATTACACGGATATTCAAGTGTGTTGCTAATGTACGGTGATGCGCTGAAAGATGTCCTTAACAAAGATAATGCGACCAGTCCTTGGAGATATATAGAAGGAGGGTTGCCTATTCCTGTAAAAGAATAGCTGAAGTTAAGTTTTATCCGTGAGTACATTGCACAGAATTTACCAATTCGTTAATATAAAAAAAAATGCTAGAACCAAGCCGATGCGGCTAAAGATGTAGTATTAGCAACAATATGCAAGAGTGTGCAGATTAGTAACGTTGGCGTCTTATGGTATGAGTAACTGAAGATGATGCTCATTAAAAACGCGTAAATCACAGCCGTAACATTAGAAGCCATCGAAGCCTCTGGGGCCAAGTTGCAATGGACTAATGAAAATAACAAAGAAGTAGCAACAATAGCCGTCTTAGGCGTGTACCTCGTTAATAATCCTCTAAGAAATACACCACGGAAAATGAACTCTTCTACAATAGGACCTGCCAATGTTATAGAGAGTAACATTAACGCCGTATAACTTTTTGGGGGTTCAGCACCCATATCACCTGCTCCTATAAAATACAAGATTGCTTTGTAGATAAGTTCTAACAGCAATATAGCTAAAAGAGGATATATTATGGCCTTTGGTGGGGGAAAAGGGGATGCTCTTAGTAATTTATGTCGTTTCTTCCAATTTACGCCGTAGAAGGCTATAGCAGTCAGTACAAACATAATTGCATACATCAATATATTAGATATTTCATTAGAGATGTCTGCAATTGCACATACAGCTATGCTAGATATGATTAAAAAGAGAATGACGCATTGATATATTCTATTGGGAAATATTCTAATATGGACGTTCATGTTATTCTGCTTTTGCTATGGCTTAATTATTATTTGCTCTTCTGTATGGTACCCTAACCTTTACAATCAAAGATAATCATTATTGGAAAATCCACTCGAAAATGGCCCGGTTGCCCCACGCAAAGTGGGCCACTCAAGTTACTGCGTTTTGGATATGTTAACATGTCCGTCATTCTTTCTGCTGTTCTGTTTTCCTACGCCAGTGTTAGTAATTGTTTTTTGCAAATATAAACATTATTTTTCGTCTAGCAAGTTTTTTAATTCTTTTTAGCTTGCATTTTCCTGAGAGACTCCCATAGAATTCTATCCTGACAACCTGATATACGATTCTGTCCATCACGGCATCAGCCATGGTCTTGTCGACTATGGCATCATACAATCCCTTGGCAGGTATCTGTGAAGCAATAAGTGTAGATTTTCTCTCATGTCTGTCTTCAATGATGTTCATGAGATAGTTCCTTGCCTGCGTGTCAAAAGCTGGAGAGCGAAGTCATTGAGTATGAGCAGGTCCACGCGCTCTATTTTTTTTAAGTTCCTGTAGGATGATCCCCTTCATCTTGGCCATCCTGAGCTGTGCCATAAGTCTTGCCGTGTTGGCATACAGCACCTTGTATCCTTTCTGGCAGGCCCTGTACCCAAGGCTGTGGCCAGATAGCTCTTGCCAGCCCCCGTGCTTCCGGTGATGAACACGTTCATCCCTTCAGACATAAAATCCCAGCCCTGCCAGCCGCTGCATGAGATTGCAGTCAATCCCCCTTTCGGTACTGTAGTCTATGTAATCTACCGAGGCCTGATAGCGGAAGCCGGCCTGCCGGATGAGCCTCTCTATGGTGCGGTTGCACCTGTCGTCCCACTCGCTGGTGACGAGCCATGGGACGAACTCCTCGATCGTCATGCGGTCCGTAGTGAAGTATTCCCGTGAGGCCTTGAAAGCCGCGTGCGTCCCCAACAGACGCATTTGCAGCATCCTGCCGAGGGGTTGTTCCTTGTTCCTTTAAGTTTATCAGTTGTAATAATCCTTCCCCATTACGTTCACGTGCCTTGGCATTGATTTCGGCACCGTCTCGTCCTCGGAGGTTGCGGTGAGGTCCTGTTTGGTTCTGAAACACCAAAGCAGGAGTTTTACAAATATTATTCGTAATATTGCACTTGCCGGTTGACGCTACGAGGCAGCATATTTATGTTGAACGCTTATGAATCTCCCCATAAATTTTGTCATGTCGTGAAATTTGGCTATATTTGCACGCATTAAATTAGAAAATGATGCAAGCAATGATTTTCGCAGCAGGGCTGGGGACTCGCCTGAAACCGCTCACCGACACAATGCCCAAGGCATTGGTACGTGTGGGGGGCGAGCCATTACTCGGTCGTGTCATCTTTCGATTGAAAGAAGCGGGATTTACCCGGATAGTGGTCAATGTACATCATTTTGCCGATCAAGTCATTGACTATCTGAAAGTAAACGACAACTTTGGCCTTGACATTCATATCAGTGACGAGCGTGATGCGCTCCTTGACACCGGGGGAGGCATCAAGAAGGCTATGCCTTTTTTCGACACTTCCCAACCAATATTGATTCACAACGTAGACATATTAAGTAATGTGAATCTCGGGCAACTTTATGAGGAAGGAAAAAAAGGAGATGCCACCTTGCTTGTCAGTTCCCGTAGCACCAAGCGCTATCTGCTTTTCTCCAAAGACGAATCACGACTGTTGACCGGTTGGACCAATATTGAAACTCGGGAGGTCAAGAGCCCCTACCCTCGTCTGGAGCCTGCCTCGTGTGACATGTATGCTTTTAGCGGCATTCATGTCTTTTCCCCTTCCCTCTTCCCTTGCATGGATGAAATGCCGGCCAAATTTGGCATTGTCGATTTCTATCTGAAATGGTGTGACCGCTATGCCATCAGAGGCTATGTAAAAGAAGATTTAAAACTGATGGATGTAGGAAAACAAGAAACATTGCAAGAGGCGGAGGACTTTTTGCGACACATCAAATAGCATATTATCATCACCTCCCGACCGATTCTGCGCGAGACTGTCTCATCACAACGAGAACCGGAACGGAACATAAACTCTCTTATCATAATGCAACAAAAGATTATCATTCTCGACTTCGGTTCACAGACAACCCAGCTCATTGGTCGCCGTGTGCGCGAACTCGACACCTTTTGTGAGATTCTTCCTTACAACAAGTTCCCGAAGGACGATCCCGACGTGATAGGTGTCATTCTCAGTGGTTCGCCTTACAGTGTCCACGACCCGGAGGCATTCAAGACCGACCTCAGTCAGTTTGTCGGCAAATATCCCGTGCTGGGCATCTGCTACGGAGCACAGTTCATTTCCCACACCAATGGGGGAAAGGTGGAACAAACCGGCACACGCGAGTATGGCCGGGCCCACCTCCAGCAGTTTGACGGTGAGAATCCTCTTTTCAAAGGTTTTGAACCAAACTCACAAGTGTGGATGAGTCATGGCGATACGATTACCGCCATTCCGCAAGATTGCCATGTCATAGCCAGTACGGCAGATGTGAAATTTGCCGCTTACGCTTCAACAAAGCACCCACTTTGGGCCGTACAATTCCATCCCGAAGTGTATCACACCTCACAAGGCACACAGCTGCTGCGCAACTTTGTGGTGGACATCTGCGGGAGCCGGCAGGAATGGAGCGCAGCTTCGTTTGTAGAGAGCACCGTGGCAGAGCTCAAACGGCAGTTGGGCAACGACCGTGTGATTCTCGGACTTTCGGGCGGTGTAGACTCCAGCGTTTGTGCCACACTGCTGAACAAGGCTATCGGTAAAAACCTCACCTGCATTTTCGTTGACCACGGCATGTTGCGCAAGAACGAGTTCAAGAAGGTGATGGAAGCATACGAAGGCCTCGGACTCAATGTCGTCGGGGTAGATGCAAGCGACAAGTTCTTCAAAGACTTGGCAGGAGTGACAGATCCCGAGAAGAAACGCAAGATCATCGGTCGCGATTTCGTGGAAGTGTTCAATGCCGAGGCCAAGAAAATTACCGACGCCAAGTGGTTGGCCCAAGGCACCATCTACCCCGACCGCATCGAGAGCCTGAGCATCACCGGAATGGTCATCAAGAGTCATCACAACGTGGGAGGCCTGCCCAAGGAGATGCACTTGCAGCTTTGCGAACCCCTACAATGGCTCTTCAAAGACGAAGTGCGCCGTGTGGGCTACGAGCTCGGGATGCCCGAACGACTCATCAAGCGGCATCCGTTCCCCGGTCCCGGCCTTGCCGTGCGCATCCTTGGCGACATCACCCGTGAGAAAGTGCGCATTCTGCAAGATGCAGACGACATCTATATCGAGCACATGCACCATTACATCATGCCCGACGGCAGCTGCCTCTACGACCACGTCTGGCAGGCCGGCACTGTGCTGCTCTCCACCATCCGCTCTGTGGGCGTGATGGGCGATGAGCGCACCTACGAGCATCCCGTGGCTTTGCGCGCCGTGACTTCGCAAGACGCCATGACGGCCGACTGGGCCCATTTGCCATACGATTTCATGGCCAAGGTGAGCAATGAGATCATCAATAAGGTGAAGGGGGTCAACCGGGTATGCTATGACATTTCCTCTAAACCACCTTCAACCATTGAGTGGGAGTAAATTCCGGCTCTTTGGCGGGTCATCGTTGATTCATGTTTATGACTTAACCTTTGCGTTATGAATTTCGGACAACAACACGATGAAGGACGGAGGGAAGAGTTGATACGACAGATTGAGCATTCGGTGGCTCATCTGTCGCTTCCCGAACTGGAAGCCCTCTATTATGATATGCTGACGAAGGATTATATCCGGAAGTAAAGAGACCCCCGGGCAGGGCCGGTGGGTCTCTTTCGGCCGGATAAATCGTTGTCAAACTATTTGTTCGGTTTCGGCCTCTCTGCTTGCGATATTTGCAACGGGCAGCTACTCGGGCGTAAATGAGCGAATTTTGGCGACACTTCCAAAACGCTGACAATCAGACGTTTGAATTTTATTGACACGATTTTAAGTCCGAAAACGGGCTTAAGAAGGCCCAAACGAGCTTACAAAAGGGCCACTGTTGCGACGCAACAGTGGCCCTTTCGTTTGCTAACTGTAGCCCTTTTACAAGCTCGGAGAGCACGAATGGAAAAGTCAGCGGGCTTTTTCAGTGGTTCAAACCCGGTTTTCCGCTCTGGTTGGAGGATTTTGCCGGATGTGTTCCTGTCAATATTATTCGGCACTGTCCGGCCTCTTGCGGAACTTCCTTTCACCTGTTTCTGTTGGTGTGCGCCCCAGACATACTATTCTTTTTCTCCCGTCTAACAACAACTATCCCATTTTCCCGAATCGTTCAGGGAAGAGCGAAAAAGAAAGCATGCACCCGACCATGTCACAGTCGGATACATGCTGTTGTGGCATGGCTTCCCCTGCAAGTGAAGCACTCTGTCGGTTTCCGGCAGTCCGCTTATTGCTGCTTTTTCAGCAGATCGCGGATTTCGGTAAGCAATTTTTCTTCAGCCGTGGGTTCCGGTGCGGGTGCTTCGGGAGCAGGTGTTTCCTCTTTCTTCTTGCGGGCCAGTTTGTTGATACCCTTCACAAGCAAGAACACACAGAAGGCAATGATGGTGAAATCGATCAGTGTCTGGAGAAAATTACCGTAGTTGATGGTGGCAGCCGTCATGTTCTCCACACCGGGAATCTCCACCGCAGGTAATGTGAATTTCAAGTCGCTGAAGTTGACACCCCCGATGAGCCATCCGACGGGTGGCATGATGATGTCGTCTACTATGGAAGATACGATTTTGCCGAAAGCACCGCCAATGATCACACCGACAGCCATGTCTACGGCATTGCCTTTCACAGCAAATTCCTTGAACTCATTTAAAATTTTACTCATACTTTTATTGTGTTATTATTGTTGGAATCTTATAATTGTAACATCGGGGTGACACTCTCGCAAGTTTGTTTTTTCTGCCCCTTGGATATGGGAGAAAGAGTGTGTTTTTTATATAATTTAATACTCAATTCGGCTGCAAATATAGAAAATATTTTGTAACTTTGCGCTCAGACAAAGAAAAAATTGCTTGAAAGTGTCGCATTTTTATGTAGCAGCAGGAATGAAGGCACGAAGAAGTGGCGCAACAGAATTGACAGGTATATCACAAAGGCAAATATTATTTTAACCCTTAAAATAAACAAACGAAAATGATTAAAATTGGTATTAACGGTTTCGGTCGTATCGGCCGTTTCGTTTTCCGCTCAACTGTTGAGGCTGAGAATGCAAAGGATGTGCAGGTAGTGGCTATCAATGACCTCTGCCCGGTAGACTACATGGCTTACATGCTGAAATATGACACCATGCACGGCCAGTTCAACGGCACTATCGAGGCTGACGTTGAGAAGAGCGAGCTGATCGTGAACGGAAACCACATCCGCGTTACGGCAGAGCGTGATCCCGAGAATCTGAAGTGGGACGAGGTTGGTGCAGAGTATGTAGTTGAGTCTACAGGTCTGTTCCTCGCTATGGACAAGGCTGAAAAGCACCTCAAGGCCGGTGCCAAGTACGTTGTTCTTTCCGCTCCTTCCAAAGCCGGTGAAGACGGTCGTCAGGCTGACATGTTCGTGTGCGGCGTTAACACCGACAAGTATGCCGGCCAGAAGGTTGTTTCCAACGCTTCTTGCACAACCAACTGCTTGGCTCCCATCGCTAAGGTGCTGAACGACAACTTCGGCATCGAGAACGGTCTGATGACAACCGTACACTCTACTACAGCCACACAGAAGACCGTTGACGGTCCTTCGATGAAAGACTGGCGTGGTGGCCGTGCCGCTTCCGGCAACATCATTCCTTCTTCCACCGGTGCTGCCAAGGCTGTGGGTAAGGTTATCCCCGAGCTGAACGGCAAACTGACAGGTATCTCCATGCGCGTTCCTACTTTGGACGTTTCTGTGGTTGACCTGACCGTTAACCTGAAGAAGGCCGCTTCCAAGGAGGCTATCTGCAATGCCATGAAGGCTGCTGCCGAAGGCGAACTGAAAGGCATTCTGGGCTACACCGAAGATGCCGTTGTTTCTTCCGACTTCTTGGGTTGCCCGTTGACATCCATCTTCGATGCCAATGCCGGTGTTTACCTCACAGACAACTTCGTAAAGGTTGTTTCTTGGTATGACAACGAAATCGGTTACAGCCACAAGGTGGTTGACCTGATCAAGGTGATGAAGAAGTACAACGGTTAATCTCCGCACTTTAATTACCGAAATACAAGTCGCCCGACATTGTCGGGCGGCTTTTTTCGTTTAATTGTTTTGTCGTTTGACCGAATTATATTATTTTTGTTGCCGTGTTCGCGACATTGCAGTATTTCCAGAGAAAGAAAAAGTCGGGAACGCGGCATATAGAAGATGACATGGAGAACTGAATGGTGAAAAGACTGATCACGATATTGGGCCCTACGGCCAGTGGCAAGACAAGTCTTGCGGCGGCTTTGGCTGCAGAGACAGATGCTGAGATCATCAGTGCCGACTCGCGTCAGGTCTATCGTGGGATGACCATCGGCACGGGAAAGGATCTGGCCGACTATATTATCGGCGGCCGGCAGATACCCTATCACCTTATAGATATATGCGAACCCGGGACGAAATATAACCTCTTTCAATATCAGCAAGACTTCTATGACGCCTATCTTGACATCACGGGCAGAGGCGTGCAGCCCATCCTCTGCGGTGGCACGGGACTTTACATAGAATCGGTGTTGAAAGGCTATAGGCTTTCCCCCGTGCCCCAAAATCAGACACTGCGTGATGCACTGGCCCCAAAATCGCTCGATGAGCTGACACGCATGTTGGAAGACTTGAAAACGAAGGCGGGAACCAAGATGCACAACCGCACGGATGTCGACACGGCGCAGCGGGCCATCAGGGCCATCGAGATAGAAACCTACAATCTGGAGCATCCCATGCCGGAACGGGAGCTGCCGGCTGTTGACTCGTTGATTATCGGCGTAGCCATCGACCGCGATGCGCGTAGGGAAAAAATAAGCCGAAGGCTGAAAGCCAGACTCGACGAAGGGATGGCAAATGAAGTCAGAGGGCTGCTCCAGAGGGGAATACCGGCCGAGGACTTGATTTATTATGGGCTGGAGTATAAATTCGTCACGGAGTATGTGACGGGCCGCATCACTTACAACGAGATGTTCAGAGACTTGGAAATAGCCATTCACCAGTTTGCCAAACGGCAGATGACCTGGTTTCGGGGAATGGAGCGGCGGGGCTTCACCATCCATTGGATTGACGCACTGCTGCCCATGCCCGAGAAGGTGGCACAATGCAAGCAGCTCATGAAGAATAGTAATATGCAATGAATTGTAGATAAACTTCTCCTATGATGGAGAAGACAGGAAGATATTTTTATGGTAGATGAGAACAAATGGGGCATTCTCTATTGCCCGAAAGGCGGATGGAGAAACGGAAAGCGTTGGGAGAAGATAGAAAGGGCTCTCAAGCAGTATCATGTGGACTATGACTTTGTCCAGAGTGAAAACACCGGAAGTGTGGAACGGTTGGTGCGAATGCTCATCAACAACGGCTACAAGACTATCGTCATCGTCGGTGGAGACTCGGCATTGAATGATGCCGTAAACTGTCTGATGCAACTGGACCGGCAGGCTCGGGACGAGCTCTCTCTGGGGGTCATTCCCAATGGCGTGATGAATGACTTTGCCCATTTCTGGGGCTTCAGGGAGAATGAGTATGAGCAGACCATCGGCTGGCTTAAAGAGCGTCGCGTGCGTAAGATCGATTTGGGCTGCATTCGCTACACGAATAAAAACGGCGAGCACTGTCACCGTTATTTCCTAAACTGCATCAATATCGGATTGATAGCTGCCATCATGAATCTCCGGCGGAAAACCCGCCATCTTCTCGGTTCACGCACATTATCGTTCATCTCTTCTTTCATCCTCCTCATATTCCAGCGCATGGACTATAAAATGCATCTCAAGATCAATAGCGACGAGGTGAAGCGCAAAGTGATGACTGTATGCATAGGCAATGCCAACGGCTATGGACAGACACCAAACGCCGTACCCTATAACGGTCTGCTTGATGTGTCGGTCGTCTATCATCCGGAAATCACCCAGCTGTTTGAGGGCATCTATCTGTTTGTCAAAGGAAAATTCCTCAACCATCGTAGTGTGCACCCCTATCGCACCCGTGAGGTGATTGTCAAAGAGGCATCACATGCACTGGTGGGCATTGACGGGCGACTGATGAAGACTCCCGTTGGCGCTTACGCCATCTCGGTGGAACAAGAAGTTGTCAATTTTCTCATTCCGGTGTGAAGTTGATGCAGGTTCTTTATCAATGAAAGAGAGAGAGACAGAACTGCAAGGGGCGTTATCCCATTTTAGAAATCTTTTTCAGTTCGTCATCAGCGATGAACTTAATTTTCCGCCCGTCTATGGCAATAAGCTTTTCATTGGCAAAGGCTGAAAGCGTGCGGATAGCGTTGCTAGTGGTCATATTCGACAAACTGGCCAAATCTTCCCGGCTCAGGTAAATGCTAAGTGTGTAGCCATCTTCTTCCAGTCCATAACTATCTTTGAGAAACAAGAGGGCCTCTGCCAGCCGACCGCGAATGTGCTTTTGGGTGAGATTGACAGTGCGGTCGTCCGAGCGTCCCAATTCCACACTGAGATATCTGATGAAGAATTTGGCAATCTCAAAATTAGCAGTCATCAACTCTATCAGTACATTGATGGGAAAAAAGGCTATTACGCAATTTTCAAAAGCCATAGCAGCTGTCTTGTAATCCTCACCGGCAAAGTAGGCCCTGAATCCGAAAAACTCGACAGGTTTGATAACCCTTACAATCTGGTTACGCCCCCCTACTCCATCCTTGTAAATTTTCACTTTGCCTTGGATGAGGCACATGGCTTTGGTCGGGCTCTCAAATTCTTTATAGATGATTTCGTTCTTCTTGAAATGCTGCACAGAAAGATTTTTGAGGAGTAAAGCGTAGTGCTCTTCGCGGAGGTTTTCCCACAACGAAGTGATACTTTTTGCTATCTTTTCCTTGTCTAAATCAACCTTATTTACCATTATCTGTTCTGAAACTTTTCCTACTCTGTTGCAAAATTACATCTTTTTTTTCAATTTATTATTTTTCTTGACTATTTTTGTTTTATAGAGCATGAAATGTTACTCTTTTTTCAAAAACAAAACCTTTTATTTTGTTGTAAGACATATTTTTCTTATCTTTGGTGAAGAATGCGGAGGTTTGCGAGAATACAAGCCGACTCGTCTTTCAATCAACAAAGCGTGTAAATAACTAAACCTTAATACAGATCTATGAGTTATATAAGATTTGAAAGAGCTCTGATGACCAATCTACAAGAGTCATTGTCAAAAGAGTTGCTTCGTACGAATCGTTCGGGGGCCTACTCTTGTTCGACGATTGTAGACTGCAATACGCGTAAGTATCATGGTCTGCTGGTTGTTCCGGTTCCGGAACTTGACGACGAAAACCATGTGCTGCTTAGTTCGCTTGACGTTACGGTCATTCAGCATGGTGCCGAGTTCAATCTCGGCTTGCATAAGTATCAGGGCAATAACTACAGCCCTAATGGTCATAAGTATATTCGGGAATTTGATTGCGACAAGGTTCCAACCACACTTTATCGTGTTGGTGGAGTCGTGTTGAAGAAAGAGGTGGTCTTCCAGCACTATGAAGACCGTATCCTCATTCGCTACACGCTTGAGGATGCCCATTCCGACACGACTCTCCGCTTCCGTCCGTTCCTTGCCTTTCGCAGTGTACGCCAGTTCACGCACGAGAACTCCACGGCAAGCAGGGAATACAACCTCGTGGACAATGGCATCAGCACATGTATGTATGCCGGTTATCCTAATCTCTTCATGCAGTTCTCCAAGAAAAATGAGTTTGTATTTCTGCCCGACTGGTATCGCGGTGTGGAATACCCCAAAGAACAAGAAAGAGGCTATGCTTCCAATGAAGACCTTTATGTGCCGGGGTATTTCGAGATGAAAATAAAGAAAGGAGAGAGCATCGTGTTTGCAGCATCCACTTCGGAAATGAAAACGCGTGGCTTGAAAACCCTTTTTGAGAAAGAAGTGGAGGAGCGTAACCCACGAGACAATTTCTTCCATTGTCTGGTGAATGCCGCCCATCAATTTCATAATCGGTTGAAGAATGACGAAAGATATATCCTTGCCGGTTACCCTTGGTTCAAGTGCCGTGCCAGAGACACGTTTATCTCGCTTCCCGGCCTGACACTGTCGATAGAGGAAGAATCCTATTTTGAATTGGTGATGAAGACGGCAGAACGAGGTCTCCGGGAATTTATGGAGGGAAAACCCTCGACAGTGAAGATGACCGAAATAGAACAGCCGGATGTGCCTTTGTGGTGCATCTGGGCCATTCAGCAGTATGCAAAGGAGGTGGGCGGAGAGCGTTGCCGGAAACTTTATGGCAAACTGGTATTTGACATCGTGGAATACATCATGGCCGGCAAGCATCCTAACCTCACATTGGAAGAGAATGCCCTGTTGCACACCGAGGGCCGTGATAAGGCCGTCACTTGGATGAATTCTACTGCCAATGGCAAACCGGTTGTCCCGCGCACCGGATTTATCGTCGAGTTCAATGCCCTTTGGTACAATGCTTTGAAGTTTGCTGCAGCCATTGCCGGAGACGATGGATTAAGCGAAATGGCTGTCCGGTTTGAAGAACTTGCAGGCAGAGTGAAGATATCTTTCCTCGACACATTCCTCAATGAGTATGGCTATCTTTACGACTATGTGGATGGTAACATGATAGATTGGAGTGTGCGGCCGAACATGATATTCCCTGTGGCATTCGACTATTCGCCCCTTTCGCAAGATCAGAAAAAAGCCGTGCTTGACATTTGCACACGTGAATTGCTGACGCCAAAGGGACTACGTTCGCTTTCTCCGAAGAGCGGTGGTTACAATCCTATCTATGTGGGATCACAAAATCAGCGAGACTATGCCTATCATCAAGGAACAGCATGGCCGTGGCTGAGTGGATTCTACATGGAGGCCTGCCTGAAACTTTACAAGCGTACTCGTCTTAGCTTTATCGAACGCCAGATGGTGGGATTTGAGGACGAGATGTCCTGCCATTGCCTTGGGACAATCAGCGAGCTTTTTGATGGCAACCCTCCATTCCAGGGGCGTGGAGCAATCTCGTTTGCCATGAATGTCGGCGAAATTCTCCGCACGTTGGAACTTTTGGAAAAGTATCAATATCAATAAAAGGGAGGAGGTGACTATGAAAGTTTTAATGTTTGGATGGGAGTATCCTCCTCACGTGTTCGGTGGGTTGGCCACTGCTAACTACGGTATAACCGAGGGGCTTCATGCCCAAGGCGATGTCGATATTACACTCTGTCTGCCACATCCGTTTGGCGATGAAGACCGCTCGGCAGCAAGGATTATTGCCATGAACGGTGTGCCCATCGTATGGCGGGATGTTGCTCATGATTACGTGCAAAGCAGAATAGGCAACATCATGTCTCCTGACGATTACTATCGTTTCCGCGACCACATCTATGCCGATTTCAATTATATGCATGTCAATGATTTGGGGTGCATGGAGTTTGCCGGTGGTTATCCGGCCAATTTGCATGATGAGATAAACAACTATTCTGTGATAGCCGGCGTTATCGCACGGACGGAAGAGTTTGACATCATCCATGCACACGACTGGCTGACCTATCCTGCCGGCATCCATGCCAAGCAGGTTTCAGGCAAACCACTTTGCATCCATGTCCATGCCACCGACTTCGACCGCAGCCGTGGGCATGTCAATCCTACCGTCTATTCGATAGAGAAAGACGGTATGGACAATGCCGATTGCATCATGTGTGTGTCTGAACTGACGCGCCAAACCGTCATCAATCAGTATCATCAAGACCCGCGCAAATGTTTCACGGTGCATAATGCCGTCTATCCTCTCCGGCAAGAACTCCAAGATATTCCCCGTCCCGACCACACTGGCAGGGAAAAGGTAGTTACTTTCCTTGGCCGTTTAACGATGCAGAAAGGACCGGAATATTTTGTCGAAGCAGCCAACATGGTACTCCATCGCACTCGTAATGTCCGGTTCTGTATGGCCGGTTCGGGCGATATGATGGACCAGATGATAGAGCTGGCTGCCATCCGGGGCATTGCCGACCGTTTCCACTTCCCCGGCTTCATGCGGGGCAAAGAGGTGTATGAGTGCCTGAAAGACTCCGATGTGTATGTGATGCCTTCGGTCAGTGAACCCTTCGGCATCTCGCCATTGGAGGCAATGCAGTGCGGAACGCCGACCATCATATCCAAGCAGAGCGGTTGTGCCGAGATTCTCGACAACTGTTTCAAGATAGATTATTGGGATATCCATGCTCTGGCAGATGCCATTTACAGCATTTGCCACAATGAGAGCCTTTTCAAATATTTGCAAGAGGAGGGCAAACATGAGGTTGACCAAATCACCTGGGAGAAAGTGGGACTTTGGATTCGTGAACTCTACGAGCGCACCCTCGGGTGGAAATAGTCTTTCCTGCTCTCTGAACTTTTTCATTCAATTAAAACTTACCTAACGAATTACACAAGATGAAAACAATTTGTTTATATTTCGAGATACACCAGATAATCCATCTGAAGAGATACCGTTTTTTCGATATCGGCACCGATCACTACTATTATGATGATTATGAGAACGAACGCGCCATCACAGACATTGCCGAGCGTTCTTATATGCCGGCCCTGAATGCCTTGCAAGAGATGATCAATGCCAACGGCAAATATTTCAAAGTGGCTTTCTCCATCTCCGGTGTAGGCATGGAACAGTTGGAGTTCCATGCCCCTCAAGTGCTGACCAAATTGCAAGAACTTAACAGCACCGGATGTGTAGAGTTTCTTGCAGAGCCCTATTCCCACGGTCTGTCCTCTCTCGTCAATGAAGCTGCTTTCGAGGCAGAGGTGAAAAGACAAAGTGCCAAGATTAAAGAGTATTTCGGCCAGGAACCGAAAGTGCTTCGCAATTCGTCGCTCATTTACAGTGATGACATCGGCCTGCTGGTTTCCCATTTGGGATTTAAGGGAATGCTCACGGAAGGTGCAAAGCATGTATTGGGGTGGAAGAGCCCCCACTACATCTATAACTGCGCCATGGCTCCCAATCTCAAGCTCCTGCTTCGCGACATCACCTTGAGCGATGATATATCCTTGCGTTTCAACAACAGCGATTGGCCTGGCTATCCGCTTTTTGCCGACACCTATATGGATAGGATTGCAGCTTTTCCGGAAGAAGAGCAGGTAATAAATATCTTTATGGAACTTTCCGCTTTAGGCATAGCCCAACCGTTGTCAAGCAATATCCTCGAATTCCTTAAAGCCTTGCCAACCTGCGCAAAAGCACGGGGCATAACATTCTCCACACCTACGGAACTCTGCATGAAGATTAAGGCTATAGACACGCTCAACGTCCCGGACACATTGAGTTGGGTAGATGAAGAGCGCGACGTAAGCTCATGGTTGGGCAATCCTATGCAGCGCGAGGCTTTTAACAAGCTCTATAGTGTGGCCGACCGTGTGCGCATCGCCAATGACCCTCGTATCAATCAAGACTGGGACTATCTGCAGGCGAGCAACAATTTCCGTTTCATGACCACTAAGCCAAGTAACGTTGGTATCGATCGTGGCATCTACAGTAGTCCTTTTGATGCTTTCACCAACTATATGAACATCTTGGGGGACTTCATCAACCGTGTCAACAACCTCTATCCTGAAGAAATAGACAACGATCAGTTGGAAGGTCTTCTCACCACTATCAAGAATCAAGGGGACGAGATCGAGATGAAGGATAAGGAGATAAGCCGCCTGCAAGCCAAGATTGAAAAGATTGAGGCGGAAAGCGACAAACTTCGCGAAGCATGTGAAGGAAAAAAAGCAGAGGCCAAAGCAGCCAAGAAACCTACGGCTAAAAAGGCTGCCACCGGTAAATCGTCTTCAGCCATAAAGGCTACAACGAAAAAAGCCGAATCCACAGAAAAGTAACAACCGGCGTTGCTTACGAGTTATAAAGCTACAGAAACGGCACCGTAAGTTCTACGATACCGTTTTTGTAGCTTTTGTTTTGCACTAATTGTTGTTTGGCAAGAAGACCTCCGAATAAAATGATTGTTAAGTTATTTATTCATTTTCGGCCTCTCAGATTACGCTATTCGCAACAAACAACCCACTCGGCTGTAAACAAGCGATTTTGGTGGCATTTCCAAAACGCTGACAATCAGTTGTTTGAATTTTATTGACACGATTTAAGGCCGGAAAAGGGGCTTAAAAGGCCCAAACAGGCTTACAAAAGGGCCACGGTTGCAATACAACTGTGGCCCTTCCAGCTTTCAACTGTGGCTCTTTTGTAAATTCGGAGAACCTGAATGAGAAAATCAGCGGGCTTTTTCGGTGGTTTTAAGCCGGCACTCCGTTCTGGATGGAGACTTTCTGCGGATGTGATTTTGTTAGGATTATTCGTCGCAATCCGATACCTTGCGGAGGTGACTTCTCGCCGGTTTTGAGGGTGTGCGAACAATACATACATTCAATTCCCCCATCAAATATCGGCTGTTCCTTGGTGTTTTCTATCTCATCACTATTTTCATGGTCTTCACACTTCCATCCCTCATCGTCTGCCTTACGATATTGATTCCCTTTTGGAGAATGGGGCGCGCGCTACCGTCGATAGAGAAATAGCGGGTCGAAATGGCATCCGCAAGGTCGGTTTTGTTATCGTCGATACCTGTGTCGTCATCTTTCTTCTTTGGCACCACCTCTCCCTTGATGCCGGTTTCTGCTTCCTGCTGTCCTGAGAGCAATGTACCCCCTTGGAGTTGTGCGATCGTGATGGCGGCAACCAGACTGTTGGCATAGTTTTCGATGTTGGCATAGCCGTTAGGTGCCAGTGTCGCAGCATCGTCAACGGCAGGATTACAGCCATTGGCCGTTTCCCATTCGTCGGGCATGCCGTCTCTATCGGTATCTGCCGGTGGTGTGTCTTGTTTGAGCATCGGCCACGGGCTCCAGTCGTCTCCGGCACCAACCGGTTTTATGTCATTTTGATTATTGATGATGCCCGGCACTCGTCCGTTTCCTGTTCCCGTATAGGTCGCTGTCCCGTTTTGGGTGTCGTTTACTAGCAGTTGGTCTACCGCATCCCGGTGAAGGCATGCGCCAGCGTATGCCAACACCTTGCCGTAGGCCTTGTATGCCGTCTCTGTGGTGACGGCATAGAACGGGTGTGGTGTCGTGACGCATATCGTGTCTTTCGTCCTCTGCGTGTAGGTGTTGTCCACTTGCTTGTTGTCTATCTGGTTGTAGATGCCATACGTCCAGTTGTCTTTGGTCACGTCTGCATGAACGGAGTTTACATTTCCTCTTACATAGAAATCACCCCACACGTGCCACATCTTATCCCAGTCGTTTGGGTGTTCGGTGCCATGGTGCGTATATGTTGATGTCCTGATGCCTATTCCCGCAATGCGCCGTTGGATCAGTGCGCTGCGTCTTAGTGTGGCAGGCCCCACCTTGTAGTAGTTGTTGACGATGTTCACATTCATGCCCTCACCGCCGTAGCATCCGTTGCCTCCCCAGTTGTAGAAAACGTTGTTTCGCAAGTCCATCCGTTCGTCGGTCTGTGTGCTCTGTCTGGGCCCGAGGCGGGGCACACGGCTCTCATGATGGGCAAGCAGATTGTGGTGGTAAGTGGCTCCGCTGCCTCCCCAGTTGCCCCCGTAACCGTGGGCCCCTTTCGAGTGGCCGGCGTTTTTCAGACTTTGTCCTGCAAGGCACCACTGCACGGTGAGATTCTTGCTGCCGTAGACCGACAGGCATTCGTCGATGCTCCAGCTCACCGAACAGTGATCGACCATGACATCGTGCAGATCCATACCTCCCAGGCCGTCTCCTTCGTGATGGGCCACTTGTCGGTTGCCCAACCGGAAACGCAGATAGCGAGTGATGGTGTTGCTGTTCAGCGTCACCGGATAGTCGGCAATGCAAATCCCGTCTCCCGGTGCCGTTTGTCCTTCTATCGTGGTGTTTTCATTGATTTTCAAAGCTGATTTCAAAAAGACAGTTCCCGAAACATCAAATACGATGATACGCGGGCCCGCTTGGGCATTGGCCCAACGCAGAGAACCTTTAAGAGAGGTTTTGCCATTGTCTTCAAGGGTTGTGACGTGATAAACTTTTCCACCGCGTCCACCGGTGGTGTACATGCCGAATCCTTCTGCGCCCGGGAAGGCCGGGAGTGTCTGGCCCTTTGCCGTGTAGGCAGTGCCAAGCGTGCCGACGAGCATGGCCGATAAGATGATTTTGCTGAGATTCATTGTTTTAGCTCTTTGAAATTTGTTTGTTGTCGCAAAGTTATGGATTATATCCCCATCATAGGAGGAATATTTTCTCTTTCTATGGTGAAAAAAGTGTATAAGTGTATAAGTAAAAAACAAAGGCTGCCCTCTGTGGAAAGGCAGCCCTTGTTGGCATTCGGATGCTCCTCAGATGCCCCTTACTTGCCAATCACCTTGGAGCAGCTCCGACTTCCGTCGGCAAATGTTTTCACAGCGATGTTGACTCCTTGCTGCGGTGTAGACACCTTTGCTCCACCGATGGTGAAATATTCTATGCGAATGGCTTTCGCATCCTTTGATGCCACTTTGCCAATGCCTGTAGTGACGGTAGATGGTTTTCCAAAACCTCCCATGCTGTTGGCTGCCCGCACAGAATAGTTGCCCGCTTCCGTCAGTTTATAGTCAGTGGAGGTAGTGATGGTGACAAGCTTGTCATGGTTGAAGACAGCATAGGCTGTAGCACCCTCAACGGCATCCCAGCTGAAGATGTCACTTCCAGCACTGATTTGGGCATTGGCTATATTCATCTGCCCGGCGAGCATTTCCGGTCGCCAGTCGGTGAACACCTTGTCGATGGCATATTCGGCAGCTTCGCCGGCAGTGAGAATGGTCTCGTAGGTCTTGCTCTTGTTGTCCTTTTTGAATGTCAGTGTGTTACTTGCCGGAGACACAACCTTGCCGGAGGCATCCACGGAATTGTATTCCACAAATTTGTCAGCGTAGGTGTTCATGCCTCCGGTGGTGAATCGCGTGCCTTCCACTTCCTCCGGTTGGTTGATAGTGGTGTTGAGCCATGCCAATCGTGGCGTGCCTCCCCATGCCCGGCCGAAGTTGAAACTTTTGGCACGATTCTCTATGGTGCAACCGCTCATCACGTAGCCCCATTGCGTGCCATCGGTGTAGGGGGCGGCGATGGTCACGCTTCCGGTCTTGGGAGTTGCCGAACGAGACTCGTTGACAAACTTCACCCGGTTGTAGAACACGTCCCCGCCACCGCATACATAGTCTACCACACCGTGTATCTCGCCGTCTTCAAAATAGAACTGCCCCTTATTGTTGTTGCTGTAATAGGTGTCCTGATAGGAGAGCAGCCTCACATTCTTGCAAATGGTTCTGTTGCCTTTGTCCTGGATAACAACTGCACGGCCTGCAGCCTTATTCATGTCGTAGGGCATGGCATTCTGTAGCGACAGGTCTTGGAAATAAGTGTTGCTGCCCGTGACAAGGAAGAGTGCCGTGGTGCCGATGCCTTCGTTTTCCACTCTGGGTGCATTCTTGATGCGTGTGCCTTCTTCACTCTGCCCGATGAGGGAGATGTTGTTACCGGAAATGGGAGTAAGCACGGTCTCACCGAGATCGTATGTACCGTCGGGCACGAAAATATAAGTACGGCTATCCTCCTTGGCTTCGGCGTTGGCTATCATCAGCGTGTTGAGCAGATGGGCTGCGTCTCCGGCCTTTACGATAAAGTAGCCGGCCTCATTCTTGTCTATCGGATTGTCCTGCACGTTGGCAATCGTCAGACTGTGTATGTAGGGAGAGCAGTCGAAAGTAAGATGCAGGACATCGGCTCCACCTTCATAATGGAAAGAAACGCTCTCTCCGTCTTTAGCTGCCGGGTAAGAAGCCGTACCGATGATGTTGCCTTTCGAATCTTTCAGCGTAAGTGTCCCTGCCCCGCCGTATTTGCAGCTTGAAAGAATAATATAGGCATTGCCGCCTACGAGCAGTTCAATGTCGTCACCACTTTTAAATAGCCAGCCGTGCTGATTGTCGTGATAGCCACCCTGCCCGATGCAGTTGAAAGCCTCATGGTCTTCGTCATAGAAATATTGATCGGTCAGATTGAAAGTGTAGCGGGCCGTTGTGCTCTGCACTTCCTTATCGTTGACAATGGCATAAAGGGCGGTATTGCCGGTGATGGTCTCATCGGGCGTGTATTTTCGATTGCCGCTGCCTGAAGCATTGACAAACCAACCGCGGAAAACCTTACCAACAGGGATGTTCAGGTCGGCTGCCTCATATTTGAATGCGCCAATCTTCGAGTCTTTTTCCACCATTTGGATACCAAGTTCGTTCCCGTCGGCGTTGTAATAAGTCAGCGTGAAGTCTTTCTTCGGTACGAAGGTGGCGATATAATTGGTCGTTGCACCATTGGCTGTCACAGGAATAGTGACAATGGTGTTGTCTCCTTCTAAAATATAGGTGATGTCACCGATTTCGCCATTGTCAGCGGTGAGGTCTGACACCGGGTTTTCACCCGAAATCTTAGGTTCTGCTTTAGATAGTTCTATCGTGGCGGCCATGTTACCATCGGCAGTCTCACTGAAGATATCAGCAGCTACATAGCTTTTGCCATTGGCTTTGAAGCCGGCCAATGCCGGGCTCTTGCTCATGTCCACATTGCCATAGATGTCAAGTCCGAAGAGGTAGGCATTTTGTGAAGCATTGAGATTGGTGAAGCGTAGCCGGCAATTCGTTCTGTTCACCTCGACGGTCACTTCACACCGATTGGCCGGATTGGCCGGCGTGTCACTGAGAGTCACCCAATCACCGTCTCCATCACCTTTGGCTTCCAACTTCCAACCGCGCTTGCTTCCTGTCGCTGCATGCACGAAGCATACTTTCGTGATGCTGCCCAACGCCGATGTCGTGATGTAGGGATCAGCCGCTTTAGAAGCCATGAGCCAACCGAGCGGATTGCCGTTGTTGAATTTGGGGTTCACCCCCGCCGGTTCTACAGCAGTGTTGAAGATACTGAAATCCAGTTTCTCATGACTGTATTTGGTACTCTGTGCTACGGTCGATTCCTCTTTTGCCGCAGCAGCTTTAGTCCAATCGGAAAAGTCGGTGGAATAGAGTAGTTTCTCCTGAATCATGCTCACTTGCGCTTTGCCCATATTATCTTTCTGTGCTTGTGCAAAGATGACACAACAGAGCGTCAGGCAAAGCGTACTCATTCTAAGTAGATGCTTTCTCATTATTTTTGGGATTAGTTATAAATTGTCGTTAATTAGGTCATAATAGTTTGTTGATGGCAAATTTACGCCAAATAAATGAAAGGAGCAAACTATTTTGCAAGAAAATAAGCATTTAATGAGCATCTCGCCTTTGTTATAAGCATGTTGAGGTATTATTCCTCCTTTCAACTCTGAGATTTGGCAGAAGGAGTAAAATATAAAAATGAGTAGGGCTGCCGATTTTTCCTCGGCAGCCCTCTGGTGTCCCTATAAGGGGAATCTCCCCTACTTTCTTATATATTTCCGGCCATTTTTGATAACTATCCCCTGATGGCTCTTGCCAACCTGTCTGCCGGCGAGATCGAAAGTTGCTGTTTCCGGTTTCTGTTTTGTATCACCAAGGGCATTGACGCCTGTCGTCGGGCCATCCAGAGTAACGGTAAGAGCTTGGAGATATGTATCCTCCACTATCGTTAGCACGACTTGTTCAGCCATACCATTCCATGTTACAGAAGTCGATAATCCGACTTTGTATGCAGACAGTTTGCCTTGGTTGGCAGTGTTGCCACTTGCCCATTTGGCCTCGTTAGACTTTTGAGCCAGTTTATATTCTATGGTTGTGATCTTTTTACCTTGTGGAGCCTTAATGATCAACTTGCCATTATACAAACGGAGTTTAGGAGTTTTGTACCAAACTTGATTGATTTTGTCATGTTTGTCGTAATCAGAAGCTGTCACGGTAACAGTGATGCCGCTAATAGTGGCAGTTAAGTCTTTTTCAAATTCTCCATCGTTGCTGGTCTCATAGGACTCACCCGAAAAACCAAACAATTCTTTGGGCTTGTCAAAATCAAATGCTGTCTGTGCGAACGTGGAACCGCTTACAAATGTAAGGGCTGCCAATAATAAATTACGAAAAGTCTTGTTCATGATTTTTTGTGTTAAAATTTATAATCGTTGGGTTGGTTCCTGAATATTTTTAGTTGTCTTCTTAGAATCGGACACAAAGGTAATAAAAAAATGCAGAAGCCGAAACTGAATCAAAATTAAACTTCTATACGTTCGTCACCCTTTATGCTTTTTTATGATACAGACGCGATTTTATAAGACGAATGACCGTTTTTATGTTCCAAAACGAGACTATTTATATTTATATTCTGTCCTTGTAAATGTATTTGTTTGAGAAAAACCCTTTTTCTACTTGAGATTTAAGCGTATCATGTTGAACCGAAATTAGGAGAGCAACTATCAGCTTCGCGATTTCATTCTTCCTCTCTATACATCGTAAAAAAAGCACCGTTCCAACTGTTAACCTATCAGCTGAAACGGCGATGACATCTGTATTCTCCTCCACTGTGGCGGTAGGGGCAGTGCTTTATGCCTGCCCGCACGATTTGAAAAATCGTATTCCGCACAGGATTTTTATCCATATCGTAGGACGATGAACGTTTCTGCGAAACGTGCGAACAAGCATAAAGCGCAGCCTCTACAGTTGGAAGAAAGAAGGGATTTATATTGTTCCCAACAATTACCTCTGAATGTATTTTTGACCATTCTTGATGACCACACCCTTGTAGTCCTTGCCCACACGCTGGCCGGCAAGATTATAAATAGGAGCGTTGGTATCCTCTTTTCTATTTTCTATCCCTTTGATGTCAGTTGTTGTATCTATTGTGACTACAATTTTGCTTGCACGAACCTGATTTTTTATAGCCTTTAATGAAATAGTAGTGGCTGTTCCCGTCCATGTTCCTGTAGAACCATCGGACTCGAATGTGTACTCTCCTGTAGACGCGGTAGTGAAACACCCCGGCCCATACTTGGTGTCTCCATTAGCAAAACAAGTGAATGTAACTTTAGTGATATTACCTACTGTTGAGGTTACGGTGAAATTAGAGCTTTTATAAATTCTATACTCATGAGCTTGAGACTTATAATTCTGTGCTGCAAAAGCTCCGTTAGACGTTTCAATAGTAACACCTTCCTTAATGATTTTATCATTTCCCGATGCGGGGTTTCCACTGCCCGTGAAAGTACCTTTTTCGACTCCTGCAGTAAAAGTGACTTCCATCTGGGCAAATGAAAGGCTACTTACTAATGTAAGGATTGCTAATAATGAATAGCGTAAAATTTTGTTCATAATTACTTGTCTTTTTAGTTATTAAATATGGTTGATAATCTGTTTTCTGTTATTTTCAGCGGCTTTATTTAAGCCGGACGACAAAGGTAATAAATTATTTTGAATGCCAAAACAGAATTGATATTATTTTTTTATGCAAAAAGTAAAAGGCATGCTGTTTGCGATAACAGCACGCCTCTTACAAGATAGACTTGTGATTTTAACTTATAGAATCCGTTTTTTTATCGCTGTTTTTCCATTGGCCAATAGCTGCTTTATGATTGTGATGCCTTTGGTTGTCGGAGAGACCCGCTGCCCTGACAGACTGTAATACTCTGTCACCACCACTGCAGTCTTGTTGTCAGCCATGTTAGCAATACCCGTCTCCACCTTTTTGCAAAACGGATAATATTCATCCACGCTTGTATCTGCATCGGCATTACCGGCTTTCATAATGTCCTCCACCAGTGAGTTGGCATACACTTCGATGTTGGTGTAATATCCTTTGCCGTCAATGGTGTAGGTTGTTGCATCTGAAGCATCATGAGGATTCAAGCCATTGGCAGTCTCCCATGCATCGGGAATACCATCGTTGTCACTGTCAAATCCCGTTTCACGCCTGCCTGTAGGAAAGTTGACCTCGGTATAGCCATTCACGTCAGACACCAGATCTATTATCCCTTTACGTTTGGTGACAGAACCCGTGTAGGTTACCTTACCTGTTTCGGCCTCTTGGACATATCGGGTGTCAACCTCGTCGCGATGCAAGGAAGCTCCCGCGTGTGCCAAAACCTTGGTGAAAGCCGTTTCGGCATTGTGGGTGGTCACCTCTCCGGCAGGAATGGGGGCATCGAGCTTGATTCTGACGCAGGCCACACCGTTAGCATTGTTCACATGCTCCACGCCGTCACCATAATAATTGTTGGGATCGGCAGAATAGATTTCTCCGTTGATGGTGTAAGTGCCCTTATCGTATGATACGCCTTTCCAATCGTAATTGGCAGCGTTGGCTCCAGCCGCTGTGACATAGTTGCCACTGATGAAATAGCGGCTCGTCATGCCCCGGAAGGCTGTCGGAGTCGTGTTGCCGCTGCTGCCGACAGAGACGGAAGTCACTTGCGTCTTGTGTTTGGTTGCCGGCCCGGCCTTGTAGTAGTTGTTCACCATGTTGATATAGCCGCCTCCGGGACCGCCATAGCAGCCCCCTCCGCCCCAGTTGAATATCACGCAGTTGCGAAAATCCACATTCTCGGCCTGCACAGCGTTCGCCCAGTTGTAATTTCCATACTCGGTATTGGCGGTGTAGCCGTTCCAATCATAGCGGGCCCCGTTGAAACGCGGAGCACGGTTGTCCACATGGAGAATCATATTGTGATGAAAACTGGCGAGCTTACCACCCCAAATGCCCCCATAGCCGTGAGCACCCTTGCCGTGACCGGCGTTGGCCAGACTCTCGCCCACAGTACACCATTGCATGGTGAAGTTGTTGTTGTCGTAAAAAGAAGCTACTTCGTCAATGCTCCAACTGAACGAGCAGTGGTCGAGTATTACACCGGTGACATGTCTGTTCCATACGGCATCCGCCCCATCGTTGACATCTTTCTCCTGTCCGCGTCGCACCCGTATGAAGCGGATGATGTTATTCTTGTTAGGCATGACGGTGTAGTAGCGCAACGTGATACCGGGATAGGGTGCGGTCTGTCCGAGGATGGTGGTGTTCTCCCCTATCTTGAGATCGCCCGCCAAAGGGATGACACCCCCCACATCAAACACGACTATTTTCTTGACATTGCCACTGACGGCAGTGCGCAAGGAGCCCGGCCCTTTGTCATTGAGATTGGTGACGTGAATGATTTGGCCTCCACGCCCTCCTGTTACATATCGTCCGTGCCCCTCCGCACCCGGAAAGGCCGGGGCTTGTGCCATCAAGGTTGTAGCCGCGAGTGCGGCTATTATCGTTGTCAAAACTTGTTTCACCATGTCGTCTGTTGAGTTTTTTAATACTTATATATAATAAGGTAGCCCAAGCATAGGCCCTGAGCATGACCTTATCGCCTTTGTCTACTTGCCCATCTGCTCCATTTCCAGACTGGCCCAGATGAAGGGGCCCACACCCTTGGCATCGTTGTCGCGGACGGGTTCGCTCATGTAATATTCGAAACTGCCATCGCGCTTGTAGTTGGGCTTCTTCACGTAAGGGCCGGGGCCCGGTCCCAACCCGCTCACCGAACAGCAGTCTGTGAGGCTGATGGTTTTGTCGGAATTCACCCGGACAAACCGGTTGACGATTCCCTTATAGGCCTTGATACCGGCTTGGAGATAGCTGTCATCCAGATAGCCCTTGCGGTGACCTTTTAGCAGGCAATAGGCAAACATGGCTGAGGCGGTAGACTCCAGATAATTTTTAGGGTCTTTCACGTCCAACACATCATACCATACGCCGGTGTTCTTGTCCTGACATTTCACGACAGCACCCATAGCCTTGTTCAACAGGTCGACAACTTCCTTGCGGCGCGCGTAGTCGGCGGGCAGCACATCAAGCACTTCCACCATAGCCATGCAATACCATCCCAGCGCACGGGCCCAAGTGTGCCGGCTTTGACCGTTCTCCTTGTTGGCCCAAAACTGCGAGTGAGTCTCGTCCCAAGCGTGTTTCCACAGACCAGTGGCCTTGTCATAGGTGCGCTTGTCGGTCTTGACAATCTGGTCCACCACGTCATCAAACACCTTCACGGCCTTTTTGGCAGGAAGGTTTTGTGCGGCATAGTTGGTGTAGAACGGCAGACCCATGAAGATGCCGTCGAGCCACACCTGATTGGCATAGATGGCCTTGTGCCAGTAGACCCCCTCTTTGGTGCGAGGCTGGTTCACAAGTTGCTTGAAAAATGTCTTCAAGGCTTTCTCATTACCCTGCCGGGGAGCAATATCCTGCATACGCAGAATGAATTTGGCCGTGCGGATATTGTCGAGGTTAAAGTCCTTGTAGGCATACCCGGTCACATTGCCCTTGTCATCGATCATCGTCTCGGGATATTCCTTGAGATAGTTGATAATGCTGTCGCCACCATAGCGGAGGTAGGTGTCGAGCATACTTTCCAGCTCAATGCCCATCACGTAGCTCCATTTGGGCCTGGTACTGAAGTCCAGCAAGTAGGGATGGGGCACCCGCTTCATCTCCGAATAGGTGAGCCACTGACTGTAGTTTTTATAGGGTTTATCGGACTCATTGATCACCAGACTGTTGTTGATGGTCAGGTTGTCAAACTTGATGTCGCGTGTCTTCCCGGTGATTTTCACAGACTCTTTCCACACACCGTCAAACTTGCAGTTACTCACATTGATGTCATAGACATTCTCCACCTCGTTCAGTCCTATCACGAGCACGCCGTATTCACTTTTCCCGCAAGTCACGTTTTCCATGTTCACATTGCGCACCGTGGGCTGAAATCCGCGGTAACAAGCCTCGCGCGGCTCATAGTCGAGGTTGATTTTGAGCACAGCCTCCTTGCATTGTCCCACCTTCACGTTGCGCATGTTGATGTTCTGAATCAGTCCGCCGCGGCAGTTGTTGGTCTTGATACGCAGCACGCGCTCCAATTCGGGCGAGTCCATGTAGCAGTCTTCGGCATACACATTCTCGCAACCGCCCGAAATTTCACTGCCTATCACCACTCCTCCGTGGCCGTCTTCCATCTTGCAGTTGCGTATGATGATGTTCTTGCTGGGCTTGCCCCACAACCGCCCGTCATTGTTGCGCCCGCTCTTAATGGCGATGCAGTCATCACCGGTGTGGAACGTACAGTTTTGAATGAGCACATTCTCGCAAGCCTCCGGGTCGCAACCGTCGCCATTGGGGCCCTCGTTCCAGATGTAGACATTGTCCACAGTGATATTTTTTGAAAGCAGGGGATGAATCACCCAAAAAGGAGAGTTCACCATTTTCACGTCGCGTATGAGGATGCGCTCGCAGTGCATGAAGTTGATGAGTTGCGGACGCAGTCCACGGCCTTTGCCAAACTTGCGTTTTTCTACGGGCACACCATCCTCGGCATACTTCTGCAGTTGAGCCCGCGACCCGAGCCGCTGGCTCTCTGTAGTGACACCTTCCTTATAGCCGAAACGGGGATTGCCGTTCCAAGCCCACCAAGTGTCATTGCTGCCGCCACCATCAATGGTGCCCTTACCCGAGATGGCGATGTCAGTGGCCCCATAGGCGTAGATACAGGGACTGTAATTGTAACACTCCAGCCCCTCCCATGCCGTGCGCACCAGCGGATAGAGATCGGGCTCGAAAACAAAATGCAGCGTGGCTCCCTCCTCCACCACCAGATTGACATGGCTTTTCAGGGTGATGGCCCCCGTATTCCAAGTACCGTTGGGCACGACGACACTGCCGCCACCCTTCATCGAAGCCACGGCTATGGCACGGTTGATGGCTTTCTGGTTTTGGGCGGCCGAAGCCGATGTTTTGGCCCCATAGGCTGTAATCAGAATTGTGCGATTGGCTATCACAGGCCGTTCGATGCTCTGTTCGATTTGTTTGTACTCTGTTTCATTCCATCCGCGGGCAGAAGCGCAGAGGGGCAGAAGCATTGCAAGCAATAGAGTCTGTAGATACCTCATAATTGTTTTTTGGATTTGATATGCGTTAATAGATATAAAACTTTTCTTAAGTAGTGCCAACCGTCAAGGCGGGGTACGGGCTTCATCATCTGCCCTTTACAAGGGGCAAAGATACGAAATTTAATCAGTATGTGTACGTTTACAATGTTAAAATCTACATTTTTCCTTTAATTCGTTTGGATTTTATAATAATAAAGTATATATTTGTCCCCGTATTTAATGGTTTTGCGCGTTTTGGCAAAATCGATTTCATGAGGTTGGTAGCATCCTGCACCAACCTCTTTTATTGGACAGGGATTAAGACGGCCTTTAAAATGGAACTGTCGATATTTGGATGGAGCAATGAATATATGCATCGCTCACACATCAACAAAAAACGGTGGAAAGTATCCCTGCGAGATGCCGGATAACGACGAATAATATCAACAAAAACATATCTACAAAAACTCCCCAACGAGAACAAAAAGCCGACTTTAAAACATTGAAGATACCCACTGATTTTCGCTTTCCGGCTTTCCGAACTTGCGAAAGAGCCACACTTGAACGCCGAAAGGGCCACAGCTGCGTCGCAACTGTGGCCCTTTTGCAAGCCCACATGGGCCCTTTCAGGCCCATCTTCGCCCCCCATTATGTGTCAATAAAATTCAAGCGGCTGATTATCAGCGTTTTGAAAACGTCACCAAAATCGCTTATTTACGCCGAGCGGATTGTCGATTGCAAATATCGCAATATAAGAGGCCGAAAACGAAGAAATAGTCTGACAGTTATCTATCCGGATATCTCCCCAGTCAACATCGACAGTCTTCTTTTGCATAAGGAATAAATGTCACCAAAAAGCCTCCACCCCTCTAAGGGCTTTTCCATCCAACTGTTTGTAGGAAGGTAAGTCCTTAGAGGGGTGGGACTTTTTGAGACTTCTTATAGGTTTTTTAAAGAAGTTTCCCCGTCGGGATATCCTGCATTGTGACCTTACAACTCCCAGCCTACGGCAGAAGCACCCAAGACGGCAGCCGAGCTACCATCGAGCGTGGAAACCAAGAACTTGGGTTTGCCACGGAAAATATTCATCACATGGCGGTTGTAGCTGTCTTCTATCGGCTTCATGATGAGGTCGCCGGCCTTGGTGAGACCGCCAAAGAAGACAAAGGCCTCGGGACTACAGAATGTGGCAAAGTCGGCACAAGCCGCTCCCAGCATTTCGCCCGTAAAGTCATAGACACTCTTGGCCAGCTCATCGCCCTTAGCAGCTGCAAGACTCACTTCAAGTGAAGTGATCTGTGCCGGCTCAAGCTCACGCAACAAGCTCGGTGCGTCGCTCACCGCAAGAAACTCACGGGCCGTACGGGCAACGCCTGTAGCCGAACAATAGGCCTCAAGGCACCCTGTGCGACCGCAACCGCAGGTGCGACCGTTCTCGCCGCGCACCATCGTCACATGGCCCAACTCGCCGGCAAAACCGTCGGAGCCGTAAACCATCTGACCGTTGACCACGATGCCCGAGCCGACACCCGTGCCCAGCGTGATGTCGATAAAGTTCTTCATGCCACGGGCCACACCATAGGTCATTTCGCCCAAAGCGGCCGCATTGGCATCATTGGTAAGTGCCACGGGAATACCGCCCAGCCGCTCGGAGAACATTTGGGCCAACGGCACCACACAATCGTGAGCCCACACCAAGTTGGGTGCATACTCTATCGTTCCGCTGTAGAAGTTGCCATTGGGAGCACCGATGCCCATAGCCTTGATGTTGTCAATGCCTCCCACAGCATCGATGATGGGGATGAGGGCCTTTACAGCCTTGTTCACGTAGTCTTCAACCTTGTTGTAGCCTTGTGTTTTGATGGCAGTGGTAGCCTTGATTTCCCCTCGGGCATCAACGATACCAAACACGGAGTTGGTACCTCCCAGGTCCAATCCGATCACATACGGTTTTAGCGCGTTTTCTATCATGCTTTTCTATTGCTTAATAAGTTAGAATTCTGATCTTATTTCGCAAAGTTAAGAAAAAGGTCGGACAACACAAAGTTTTATTCAGGAAAAATAGTTCTCCTTACCAAAAAATTGTTACCTTTGCATGCTGGTATGACATTGACACTTCCATTAGAATTAGATATACTCGATTTCATCTTCAAGGGAATCGTCATCGGTCTTGTGGCCTCGGCCCCCATGGGGCCCGTGGGCATACTCTGCGTGCAGCGCACCTTGAACAAAGGCCGGTGGTATGGCTTTGTGACGGGCATTGGTGCCGCTCTTTCCGACATCATCTACGCGCTCATGGTGGGGCTGGGCATGAGCTTCATCATGGAGCCCCTGCAAAAGCCCGAATACCAATTTGCCCTGCAAATCACGGGCAGCATCCTCCTGCTCATGTTCGGTGTCTACTGTTATCTGTCTAATCCCGTCAAGAAGATGCACAAAAGTGGCAAGACAAAAGGCACGCTTTGGCACAATCTGCTCACGGCCTTTCTTGTCACCCTCTCCAATCCGCTCATCATCTTCTTTTTCATGGCACTCTATGCCCAGTTTGCTTTCATCCAGCCGGGGCGGCCGCTTGAGATGGTGATCGGTTTCACCTGCGTCCCGGTGGGGGCATTGCTGTGGTGGTACGGACTCACGTGGCTGGTGGATAAGATACGCGGAAAGTTTGATGTCTATGGCATCATCATCATCAACAAGGTGATAGGGAGCATTGTCGTCATATTCTCACTCATCATTCTTTTCGGCACAGTTTTCAATCTCTATCATCTCCCCCAATACTATTAGCCACCGGGCGCATGGGGCTTCCCACAGGCACGACCGGACATGACGCTCCGGGGAAGGCTGAAAAGGCCGTATTTTCAATCAGGTAAAGAAGGAAAAAGATGTTCATAGCACAACAATTAAGGAAAAAATCAATTGCCGAATATTTACTCTACATGTGGCAGGTGGAAGACATCATCAGGGCCTACGACTGCTACATGCCGGCCATTCGCAAACAATATATCAACCGCTTCGACTACACCGACGAACAGAAAGAGGAGGAGGCCGACTGGTTTGGCAACCTCGTGAGAATGCTCAACGAAGAAGGTAAGCGCGAATACGGGCATCTCGACATCAACCGGATATTGATGCAGGATCTTGTAGATTTGCACAACCGGCTGCTCCAATCCACCAAGTTTCCATTCTACAGCGGACAATATTATAAGGTGTTGCCGTTTATCATTGAGTTGCGGAGCAAGGGCGACAAGGAAGTGAGCGAGATAGAAACCTGCTTCGATGCACTCTACGGCGTGATGATGCTGCGCTTGCAGAAAAAGGAAATCACCGCTGACACGGAACGGGCCGTGAAAGAAATCACCACCTTTGTAGGACTCTTGAGCGACTATTACATCAAAGACCGCGACGAGGGACTGGACTTCGGAGAAGACGAATAGAACTATTAAAAGACACTTATCAAGCAATCACAACAATGAACATATTAGTTACAGGGGCCAACGGACAACTGGGCAACGAGCTGCAACTTGCGGCCAAAGGGAGCAAAGACCACTACATCTTTACCGATGTGTGCGACAACTATCAGAAACTCGACATCACCAGTCTCGAAGCCGTGCGCAAAATGGTTGGTGACAACGATGTGAAATGTATCATCAACTGTGCTGCATGGACCAATGTAGACGCAGCAGAGACCGCCGGAGAAATTGTGGAAACGCTCAACGCTACGGCACCGGAGCATCTGGCCGTAGCCATGAAAGAGGTTGGCGGACTGCTCATCCACGTGAGCACCGACTATGTTTTTGGAGGCGACCCGTACAACACCCCGTGCAAGGAAGATCAGAAGGGAACGCCTACCGGCATCTACGGACTAACCAAACTGCACGGCGAACAGAAGATTAAGGCTACCGAGGCAAAGCACATCATCATCCGCACGGCATGGCTTTACTCGGAATATGGCAAAAATTTCGTCAAGACCATGATGCACCTGACAAAAACTAAGCCCCAACTGAAAGTCGTTTTCGACCAGTGCGGCACGCCCACCTATGCCGGAGACTTGGCCAATGTCATCTTTGACATCGTTGAAAACAGAAAGTATGAAGGCCATTCGGGCATCTACCACTTCTCCAACGAGGGTGTGTGCAGTTGGTATGACTTTGCCCGGAAGATCGCCCGGATAGCCGGCAACACGGATTGCGAGATCCTCCCCTGCCACAGCGACGAGTTCCCTAGCCCGGTGAAACGTCCGGCCTACAGCGTGCTTGACAAGACCAAGATAAAAGAAACCTTCGGCATCACTATCCCCTACTGGACCGACAGTCTGGAAATGTGTATGAAGACATTGCTGTCTTCCGAACAAGAATAGCACAAAATCACACATGAACGAAATACAAAGAAGGCGTACATTCGCCATTATCAGCCACCCGGATGCGGGTAAAACCACACTGACGGAAAAGTTTCTGCTCTTCGGCGGCCAAATACAAGTGGCGGGAGCCGTAAAAAGCAACAAGATCAGAAAGACTGCCACATCAGACTGGATGGATATCGAGAAGCAGCGCGGCATATCTGTGTCCACCTCCGTCATGGAGTTTGACTATCTGCCCGACGGACAGACGGGAGAACCCTACAAGGTGAATATCCTCGACACGCCGGGCCACCAAGACTTTGCTGAGGACACCTACCGCACACTGACAGCCGTCGACTCGGCCATTATCGTGGTAGACAGTGCCAAGGGTGTGGAGGCACAGACCCGCAAACTGATGGAGGTGTGCCGTATGCGCAACACGCCTGTGATTATTTTTATCAACAAAATGGATCGCGAAGGGCGAGACCCGTTCGACGTTCTGGACGAGTTGGAGGCCGAGCTGCAAATCAAGGTTCGCCCCCTCTCATGGCCTATCGGGCAAGGGTTGCGCTTCAAGGGCGTCTACAATATCTACGAACAACAGCTTAACCTCTTTACCCCCAACAAGCAACGCGTGACCGAGAAGGTGGCTGTCGATGTAAAAGGCAAAGAGTTGGACGAGCGAGTGGGCGAACGGGAAGCCCAGCAGCTACGTGACGATTTGGAACTGGTAGATGGTGTTTATCCCACCTTTGAAAAAGACGCCTACCGCAAAGCTGAAGTCGCCCCGGTATTCTTTGGTTCTGCTCTGAACAATTTTGGAGTCCAAGAGCTGCTCGACTGCTTTGTCGAAATAGCTCCAAGTCCCAAACCAACAATGGCCGAAGAACGGATGGTGAAGCCCGACGAACCGAAGTTTACAGGTTTCATATTCAAAATCACGGCCAACATCGACCCCAACCATCGCAGTTGCATTGCCTTCTGCAAAGTCTGCTCGGGCAAGTTTGTCCGCAATCAGCCCTATCAGCACATCCGTTTGGGCAAGACGGTAAGGTTCTCCTCTCCCACCCAGTTCATGGCACAGCGCAAAAGTACCATTGACGAAGCCTATCCCGGCGACATTGTCGGGCTGCCTGACAATGGCATCTTCAAGATTGGCGACACGCTGACCGAGGGCGAACTCCTGCATTTTCGCGGACTCCCTTCCTTCTCCCCGGAGATGTTCAAATACATAGAGAACGACGACCCCATGAAGAGCAAGCAATTTCAGAAAGGTCTTGAGCAACTGATGAACGAGGGGGTGGCCCAGTTGTTTGTCAACCAGTTCAACGGCCGTCGCATCGTGGGCACAGTGGGACAACTGCAGTTTGAGGTCATCCAATACCGTTTGGAGAACGAATACAACGCCAAATGTCGCTGGGAATCCGTACACTTGCACAAAGCTTGTTGGATTGAGGCCGACGACGCTACGGAGCTGGACAACTTCAAAAAACGCAAGTATCAGTATATGGCCAAAGACATCGAAGGCCGCGATGTGTTCCTTGCCGACTCCGGCTACGTACTGAGCATGGCCCAGCAAGACTTCAAGCACATCAGGTTCCACTTCACAAGCGAGTTCTGACAGAGGAAACAGGTCGAAAAACGATGTTGTTTCAGCAATCGGACAAGTAACTCTGACTTTACAGGGAAATAGAAAACAAACGCATGGAAACAATGACAGACAAACCGTGGTATGCGGTCAGGCTCTTCGGCATGAGGGCCCGTGCCATTGAAGAAGCTTTCAAGACAGAAGGCTTCAGGACGTTTATTCCCATGCACTACGAAGACTACGAAGATGCCAACGGTCACCACAAGCGCCGGTTACGCCCCGTCGTGTCCAACCTCCTATTTGTAGAAAGTGGCGATGAGAAGAAGTTCAAGGAACTTGTATCCTCCCCCCGCTACAAGGTTTCTGTGATAAAACCCACTCCCACCTCAAAATCTTATGCAATGATTTCGGCCAAGGAGATGAGTGAGTTCATCTCCATGTGCAATCCCGACATGGAAGTCGAACGGCTGATCGTGTCGGACGAGGAAGCAAGGATGAAAACCGGAGACCACGTTGTTGTACATCACGGCCCGCTCAAGGGCATGCACGGCAGGCTGGTGAGGAAAAACAAGAAATACTATCTCCTCAAAGAGATGACCGGAGGTCTCGGGGTTATGATAAAGGTGGCACGCTGGTGCTGCGCCAAACAAGAAACGGAGTAAAGAAGAAAAGAACTTCTCTACTCCGTTTGTTTTATAGTCTTAACCAGTTATTTACAATCTCCCGCCCCAAGGGTGTAAGCACGCTTTCGGGATGAAATTGTATTCCGTGAATGTCGTAAAATCTGTGTTTGAGTCCCATAATGTGTCCGTCATCACTCACAGCTGTCACTTCAAGACTATCGGGGAAGCCGACCCGGTCTACCACCCAACTGTGGTAACGTCCCACCTCAATCTGTTTGGGCAATCCGGTAAATAGAGGATCATTGCCAAATTGAGTGACGGGAGTTGCCACACCATGATAAACCTCCGCCAAATTGGTCAACTTTGCCCCAAACACCTCGCCTATGGCCTGATGACCCAAGCACACGCCCAAGATGGATTTACGGTTGGCATAGCATCTGATGGTGTCAAGCAACAAGCCCGCCTCGGCAGGAATCCCCGGACCGGGGCTTAGGATAATTTTGTCGAAAACCTCCAGTTGCTGCAATGCAAAGCGGTCGTTGCGCCAAACAGTGACCTCAGCACCAAGTTCTCTCACGAGGTGCGCCAGATTATAAGTAAACGAATCGTAGTTGTCTATAATAACTGTCTTCATATTGTCGATTTTAAAATATGACCGTGTTACTTTCAAAATATTACACGCAAATTGAAGAATATTACACTTTTGCCTTCCAGGTATTGCATAAAGAATCGCCGAATATTACACATTGAATAATAGCATATTACAGTTTCTCCGCCATTTTTATGGCTTTCACCAATGCCCCAAGTTTGTTGTTACACTCTTCGAGTTCATAATCTTCATGACTCTTTGACACCACTCCGGCCCCGGCCTGAAACCAAAGTTCCCCATTACGGCTGACAAAAGTACGAATGACGATGGCTTGGTTCAAGTCTCCGTCAAGCCCAATAAAGCCGATGCAACCTCCATAAGCCCCCCTGTTGTGGGGTTCGAGTTCGGAAATAATCTCCATGGCCCGCACTTTAGGAGCTCCGGACAGCGTTCCGGCGGGGAAGGTGTCAACAAACTCGCGCAGCCGCACACTCACTTTCTGGGCGGATGACGGGTCATCGCAAGCCTCGGTAATCGTTCCGCTCACGCGTGAGACCAGATGGATAACATGACTGTAAAACTGCATATCCTTGTAGAATTCAACCTTCACATCATGACAGTTTCGACTCAAGTCGTTGCGTGCCAAGTCGACCAGCATCACATGTTCAGCATTCTCTTTCGGATCGTTGCGCAGAAATTCGGCATTCCGACGGTCTTGTTCAAGATTGCCGGTGCGCTTGGTGGTTCCCGCTATCGGATCGATAAAAGCCCGATTGCCCTTCACCCGATTATGAGTTTCGGGACTGGAACCAAAGATTCGGAAGCCTCCAAAGTCGAAATAGAACAGATAAGGACTCGGATTGACAGAACGTAAAGCCCTATAAAGTTTAAAGTCATCGCCTTCAAACCGCTGCACAAACCTGCGACTGATAACAATCTGAAACACATCGCCACGCATACAATGGCGGATGCAACGCCTGATATTTTCCTTATGCTGCTCATCAGTGAGTGTAGAAGTGACCTCGCCAAGCGGATGAAACCCGTAAGGCTTAATGGAAACACGCTGGATGGCCTTCAGCAGGTTATCCAACCGTTCCTGCCCAATGGCCTCTCGATCGCTTTCATTCCCATCGGGTACAAGTGTTAACAGTAGCATCGTATTGTTGAAATGGTCGAAAACAATGAGATCACGATACATAATATACAAAATATCGGGGGCATCGTTCTCTTCCATCACCGCATCTTTCACGGATATATCTTCAAAATATCGCACAGCGTTAAAAGCCGTATAGCCATATAATCCACAATACTCTTTGCCTTTACCCACCACCTTGAAATGTGCAATAAATTCACTCATAGCATCGATAACAGATAATTTTGCCGCACCTTTCTGTGAAAAATCGACCTTGCGCATCTCCTTCCACCCGTCGGGGAAGTTCATCTCTACCCGTCCGTGCGCCACTCGGATACTCGCAATGGGATTCACTCCGATGAACGAACGGGAATTGTCATGGCCATGATAGTCTGAACTCTCCATTAACACCGACTGCGGATAAAGATCACGCAGCCGCATATACACACCTACCGGTGTATAAAGGTCGGCAAGCACGGTGCGTGTCTGCGTTGTAAACTCCAACTGCACATCGGTTTCGGGGACATTCAGTGCCCGGCTTATAGTCTTGTCTTGCTCCATATTCCAAATTTTCCTTTATCGTTATATGCCATGCGTCAATACGCATCCGTCTGGAAATGACCGTATTCTCCTGCCATATCCCTGTGGTCAAGGTAGGTCTTCAAGTCCTTATCTCCCCGCCCGGAGACCGTCAGCACCACCACTTCGTCTTTTCGGAAGGGTATCTTCTTCAAGGCGGCTATGGCATGCGCACTTTCTATGGCAGGGATGATACCCTCCATGCGGGTAAGTTCATACCCCGCAAGAATGGCCTCATCATCGTTGACGGCCAACACCTTCGTGCGTCCGCTTTGTGCCAGTTGCGCATGCAAGGGGCCAATACCGGGATAATCCAGGCCTGCACTAATGGTGAAAGCCTCTTTGATTTGGCCGTCATCGGTCTGCATTACAAGTGTCCGGGCACCATGAATGATGCCCTCCGTCCCGCGGTGCATGGTGGCAGCAGTGTAACCGGATTCCACCCCATGCCCTCCGGCCTCGGCCAGATAAATATTCACTCGCTCATCGGCTATATAGTGATAAATGGTACCGGCGGCATTACTGCCACCTCCCACACAAGCTATCAAGCAGTCGGGATAGTCGCGACCTGTCTTCTCCATCAGCTGCCACTTCAGTTCTTTGGAGATGATACTCTGCATTCTGGCAACAATATCGGGATAGGGATGCGGTCCCATCGTAGAACCGACGATGTAGAACGTATCCTGCGGATGACAGCACCAATCACGTATGGCCTCTGAAGTAGCATCGCTCAGCGTCATGTTTCCAGTGGTGACCGGATGCACCTCAGCTCCCAACATGCGCATTCGCTCCACATTAGTATGCTGACGTTCCACATCCGTCTTGCCCATGAATATCTCACACTCCATATCCATCAGCGCACAGACTGTAGCTGTTGCCACGCCGTGCTGCCCTGCACCTGTCTCTGCAATGATGCGTGTCTTCCCCATTTTCCTTGCCAACAGCACCTGCCCTATTGTGTTGTTGATTTTATGTGCGCCCGTGTGGTTAAGGTCTTCCCGCTTCAGATAAAGCCGGCAACCATATTTCTCACTCATGCGCCGGGCATAATAGAGCGGCGTGGGACGGCCTACATAGTCTTTAAGCAGGGCTGAATATTCTTGATGAAACAGCTTGCTCTCGATGATGGGGAGGTAGGCCTCCTGCAAGTCGGTCACACATTTATATAATATCTCGGGCACGTAGGCACCGCCAAACTGTCCGTAGAAGCCATTCTTATCGGGATTGTTAGTCATCGTCTGTCATTTAAACGGTTAGTGTTTCAAAGCTTCCTGCAACCTGTCCATAGCTATGTCGGGATTGCCAGTCTCATTGAGTAATGTCACAAACTTGCTGCCAATGATGACTCCGGCGGCATGAGCCTGTGCCGACTCAAGCGTTTGCTTGTTACCGATGCCGAAACCTATCATGCGCGGATTGCGCAGGTTCATAGCCTCAACACGGCTGAAGTAGCCCACTTTGGCATCATTGAAACTGCTTTGTGTGCCGGTGATACCAGCCGAACTCACCATGTAGATGAATCCGTCCGTATGCTCATCGATGAAGCGGATGCGCTTTTCGCTTGTCTCGGGCGTAATCATCATAATCACTTTGACATCATAACGGTCAGCAAGCGGGCGTACTACCACTTGATAGTCCTCGAAAGGCAGGTCGGGAATGATGCAGCCACTGACCCCACACTCCACACAGCGACGGAAGAAATCTTCTATACCGAAATGCATAACCACATTCAGATAACCCATGAGCACCAACGGAATGCACACTTCATCCTTCACCGTCGCCAACTGACTGAACAACTTTTCGAGGGTCATGCCATTTCTCAGAGCCGTCGTTCCGGCACTCTGAATCACGGGCCCGTCGGCCAAAGGGTCGCTGAACGGAATGCCCACCTCTATCATATCAATGCCGCGGCGCTCAAGTGTCTTGATGACATCTGCCGTGCCCTCTAAAGTGGGACAACCGGCACAGAAATACAACGACAGCAACTTGCGATTTTTATTTTCTCGAAAAAGCCTGTTTATCTTGTTCATATCTCCCACTCCTTAAACAACTTATCTCCCAAGAGCTTTCAGAAACACCGCCAACTTCTCCACATCTTTCATGCCCGGTTCAGTTTCAAAGCGGGAGTTAAGATCGATTCCTACACACTTGGGATGAGCAAAGCACTTCACCCGTTCCACATCATCGGGGCCGATTCCACCACTCAAGATGAAAGGCAGCTCCCCGTCGTAGGTTTCGAGCACCGACCAGTCGAAATGCTTACCGCTCCCTCCAGCTGTTTTACTTTTGGTGTCAAAAAGCAGAAGGTCTACCACCTCGGCATACTGTCTGTACTGAAAAATATCAGCCTCTTCGGCCACACTGATGGTCTTGATGATTTTAATATCCGGCTTGATGTCCGGTTCAAGCGTTTTGCGCAAGTTCTCACAAGTCTCCCGCGGTTCGTTGCCATGTAGCTGAATGTAGTCGAGCTTGTAGTTATACACTCGAGTGACGATGTTCTGCGGCATATCGTTCACAAACACCCCCACCCGCTTCGGGCGTCCCAACAAACCGGCACCATATCCCCCGGCTTCAGCATTGTCACCGACAGATCCCCGAACAGCCACCTCTTTCAGCCGCTGCTCGCTGTAGTCGGGGATGATACCGGCTCGAGAAGGAATCATTTTAACAAAACGCAAACTTTGCGGGCAGAAGACGAAACCAATTAAATCTACTCCTAAATCGGCTACAGCACGAATGTTATCGGCATCGCGCATACCACATACCTTAATGATCATAAGCTATAAGTTTTTCAAAGATGTTATCAAATGTTTCAATTCCACTCCGGGATTCTCGCTTTTCATCAAGTGTTCACCCATCAGAAAACCATTAAACGAAGCCTTGCGCAATCTTGCCACGGTTTCGGCACTTCCAATGCCACTCTCACTCACCTTGCACGCATCCACAGGGAGCTGCGTCACCAGACGGAAAGAGACGTCTACATCAGTGGTGAATGTTCCTAAATGACGATTGTTGATGCCATACATATCCGGTTCGAGTTCGGCATATTCAAGGTCGCGCTCGCTGTGCATCTCAAGCAAGATTTCCATTCCCAGTTCATGGGCGAGACTCGACAGGCTCCTGCACTCGTCTTTCGTGAGAACGGCAGCAATGAGTAGCACGGCCGAAGCTCCACAATATCGGGCTTGGAATAGCTGATACTCGTCGACGATGAAGTTCTTATATAATATAGGTATTGTCACTCCCGACATCCGTGCCTGCCGAACATGCTCGTCATAACCACCAAAATAGTGGTTGTCAGTGAGTATGCTGATAGCCGCCGCACCATTGTTCTGATAATCAGATGCCACCCGTTCGGGTTTGGCTTCCTGCCTGATCCACCCTTTCGAAGGACTCTTGCGCTTGAACTCGGCAATAATGCCGGTGTCAGAAGCCAACAAAGCTGCTGCCATAGAGCCACCGGGCACCTGTCCATCGTCGGCCTGCATCTGCTGTTCCACCAGTCCATACAGCTTGCGCTCCAGCAGAAAAAGCTTCCACTCTTCCATCTCCGCCCGTTTGTGGGCCACTATTTCTTCGAGAATATCCATATCGTATTGTTTAACTGTTGAGTTCGACAAATTTCCTGAATGTAACCAACGCATTACCGCTATCAATGCTTTCGCGGGCTATCTCCACACATTCTTCGATGGGCTTGCGCCCTTTCTCCATCACCTGAATGCCGAATGCCGCATTGGCCAACACGATGTTTTTCTGTGCCGGCATGGCCCGATTGGCCAGCACAGCATCGAATATATCGGCAGCCTCCTGCTCGGTGGCTCCGCCCACGAGTTCTTCAGGCCCGGCCATGCCAAATCCGAGATCTTGCGGATGGAACAGCCGTTCGTAGTCATTGGTAACAACTTTGAAATCGCCCGTGAGCGAAATCTCGTCGTATCCATCCGTGCTATTGACAATGGCATAGTCGATGCCTATCTTCTGATAAACCTGCTGGTAGAGCCTCATCTGGTCAAGGTTAGCCACACCCAACAACTGACACCTTGGCTGAGATGGATTGACGAGCGGTCCAAGCAGATTAAACACCGTAGGAAACTGCAACGCACTGCGTATCGGACCAACAAACTTCATGGCTTTGGCAAAGAGTTGGGCATGAAGATAAACGATACCAGCTTCATTGATTGAACGGTTGAGTCGGTCAATATCATCAGTGAACACCACCCCGTGGTTTCTGATGACATTGGATGCTCCACTCACCGAAGTGGCTGCGAAGTTGCCATGCTTGGCCACTTTATAACCAGCTCCGGCTATGACAAAGCAAGCTGTAGTAGAAATGTTGAACGTGTTTTTACGGTCACCTCCCGTACCCACCACGTCAATATAGCGGTCGCAGTCGAGCCGTACCGGCACTCCGGTGGCCAAAATACCATCTCGGAAGCCTAACAATTCATCCACCGACACTCCACGCATCTGCAATCCGGTGAGCAGGGCAGTGATTTGCTCTTCGGGAAACTCGCTCCGGGTGATGCCCATGATGATATCGCGGGTCTCCTCACGAGTGAGTTCTTCGTGATTGAGCAGTCTGTTCAGTATTTCTTTCATTGCCATAGCTGTAATCTCCTTTTCTCTATATTCACAAAAAAATACGAGGCCTGTCGTAAGAACGGCAGGCCTCGCAGTATGGGAATGTATCTATACACGGGGTTCGCTACTCACGACTTATCGAAATCTTGAGTTACGCCACCACCATGCGAAAGATACAAATGTCATCATATTTATGTCGCTAATCTATTCGGATGCAAATATACGCTTTTTCTTTTAAACGCCAAATAAAATAAAAGAAAAAATAAAAAGGTTGCCAAAAAGAACATTCCTAAAGAACATTCCACGCTATAAATACCACTCTCAGGAAGGTACATTATAAAACAAGGGATGTATCAGTTTATTACATTTATTGTGTTAAAAATTTGGCAGAATAGCAGAAAAACTTTATCTTTGCCGACGAATAAACCTAATAATAACGATTATTTAACATCAAAAGCCTATCGGACGACATTTACTTAATAAAAACAAGCAATTAAGAAATGAAGAAACTCAATGAGATGACCGACGAAGAGTTGGCCTTATCGTATATTGATGGAAACAATCGGGCTTTTGATTTGTTGTTGTCACGCAATCAGACCAAGCTGTTTTCTTACATCATGTTTGTTGTTCACGACCCGGATATGGCCAATGACATCTTTCAGGAGACTTTTGTCAAGGTGATCGTGAAGCTTCAACAAGGCAAATACACCACCAACGGTAAGTTTGGGGCGTGGTGCATGCGCATTGCCCACAATGTCATTATGGACTGGTATCGGGACATAAAGGTGAAGAAAATCGTTGAACCGACTCACGACAACGACCTTTCCAATATCAGTGCCTCACACCTGCTTGCTGGCAACATAGAGAGCGAATATGTCTATTCTCAGGTGATGAGCGATGTAAAAAAGATGATGAACCTCCTTCCACCCACCCAGCGCGAAGTAGTCTACATGCGCTTCTACCAACAATTATCGTTTAAAGAGATAGCCCAACTCACCAACGTGAGCATCAACACCAGTCTCGGCCGCATGCGCTATGCCCTGCTCAATCTACGCCGCATGGTCAAAGAGCACAATGTGGTTCTGCAATTAACCTGAAAGCTCCTACCTTTTCAATTCTTTTAGAGCTTTGATGCACGACACGGGATCAATATTCTTGAAGATATAGCTGCCGCTAACCAACACATCAACACCGGCTCTCACTAGGAGCGGGGCCGTCTCGGCCTGCACCCCCCCATCCACTTCTATCAAGGCATGACTGCCCGTCTCGTCAATGAGCTTACGCAGGCGTTGCACCTTTCTTATGGTGTTTTCAATGAACTTCTGCCCACCAAAACCGGGATTTACGCTCATGATGAGCACCATATCTACATCGCGTATCACGTCCTCCAACACACCAACAGGCGTAGAAGGGTTTAACGTGACACCGGCTTTCATGCCCGCAGCGTGTATCTGCTGGATGGTGCGGTGTAGGTGTATGCATGCCTCGTAGTGTACGTTCATCATCATGGCTCCCAACTTGGCAGTCTGTTCAATGTAGTGTTCGGGGTGTACTATCATGAAATGCACGTCAAGCGGTTTCGTGCAATATTTGCCCACAGCTTCCATCACAGGAAATCCAAAAGAGATGTTCGGTACAAACACCCCGTCCATCACATCAAGATGCAACCAATCAGCTTCACTGCGGTTTATCATTTCCACATCACTTTTCAGGTCGATGAAATTGGCTGAAAGTAGGGAGGGAGATACCATCGTCTTCATGCCGGTTCCTTCCTTTATATCAATTTAAACAGAACAGATCCACATCACCGCTCATCTTTATGACGCGATAAGAATAAGCTATCTGTCGGATCAAGTTCAACGTTTTCTCTGAAGGAGACATTTCTTCGGGTGTAAACAAATACTTCATAGGCGTTTATTCCTTTTATAGTTGGCGACAAATGGTTCTTGTCTACTTGGATAACGTGACTTCAAGTTGTTTATTACATGCCAGATCTACTTTTTCGTCAGCCCTTTCTTCTCTCTTTCATCATCTTCCGGCTCTGCGGAGGGCACATTCAACCTGGCCCCCAATAGGAAGTAGCCCCCTTGATACCGGGTTGACCGAGATAGGTCTCACGTATACCGAAAAAAGCCGCCTGCCTCCCTTTGAGTTCGGGATGATTTACCAAATTGAACCGTTTGCGCAAGCTGGAACCACTCTTCAACTGTATCGTCACGCAGCGCGTTGCCTCCGTCTCTTGTGGCGAGGCAGCCAAAAGCAGAGCCGAAGCCCCTTCAAAAGGTGCCGAAAAATCGGCATTAGCGAGTTTGGAAGCACAAGAACCTACAATGTAACCTTTCACCCACACCTGAACGGAAATGGAATAGCTGAGAAAATCAGTAACAGTTACTGTGTCGCCCGTATAGAAATACTTAACCGTTCCATCATCTCCCGTCGACGGTTTGTCCCCTTCCTTATCCTTATTACCGTCCTTAATATCTTTCTCCTCGTATGGCTTCTCGTGTTTTTCCTGTCCAGGCTTGTCCTTCCATGACGGATCATGCTTGTCTCCTTGTTCGTTTTCTTTAGAAGGATGCTCTTTCTTGTTTCCGCTTTTCTGCTCTTTTTGGTTTATGAGGTCATCAAGATTCACTTTCTCACAAGAGATGAATGCTGTCAGCACCAACAAACAAAGGCAAATAATCGTATGTTTCATTGTATCCATAATTGGTTAAAGTTGTTTGCAAAGATAGGGACTATTTCCTTTGATTCCAAACTTTATCGGGCATTTTTTCATACAAAAATGCAAAACAAGCTGCTAAAGTCACTTTCGACCACCCCAAATTATTTCTACTGCACCTGCAAAGAACTAATCCTTAAAAACAGCAACGTTCGGAATTCTCTAACAGAAAGATTCCCGAACGTCTTTAGTTGCGGAGGCAGGACTCGAACATGCGACCTCCAGGTTATGAGCCTGGCGAGCTACCAACTGCTCCACTCCGCGATATGACTATTATTTTAGTTTGCGGATGCAAAGGTAGGCATTTTTATTGAAATAGCCAAATAGTTATCACTTTTACACAAACGTTTTAACATCTGCTAACATATATCACTATAAAGATAGATAAGAACATTCTTAATATTCCCCCATTGGGTCATTGAAATAAAGGCCCTATCCATAATGTTGTATTCTTAACTGTCACCTTTGCAGACACAATACCACAAGATAGGCTATGTCAAGAAAAAATACAGGAAAAATCCAATGGCCACTATCAGCGAGATCGACCATTGGACTTACATAACAAGAATAATTTACTTCATTGCATCTGACACCTTTTCAAAATAATGTTGGGTTCGTTTAAGTGTATAATTATTTCCCCCATTCCATGACCTTATAGCCTTTTCCACATTATTTAAAGGATTATAGACAGATTGAATAAGCAAGAACATTTCTTTCGATTTAGCAATACTGAAACGATCAGACAATTTAAATCTTTTCTTACTTTTCCTGTTCTTGAGTATTCGATTACATTCACCTACAAGTATTGGGGTTATTTGCATAGCACCTACAGATTGTCCTTTGACAGCATGTCGATTTCCATTACTTTCCACCTTAATAATAGCCTCTATTACAGGCCCCCAATCAAAATCTACAGTCCTATCCGCATGTGACCTTTCCCCCACTGCCAAAGCAGAATGACAACATACAATGAACATAAATAAAAACATCAATACAATCTTTGTTATTCTCTCCATACTAAACGTTTTATGGAACCTGAACAAAAGAGAAAACAAATTGCTCGCGGCATCAGTATTATGCGAGAAGGAGTTATCCTGAAGCCTCAGTTCCGTTAGATACTTTAAGGATATGTCTCGCAAATTAAGAAGAATTTATCATACCCTTATCTTTATCGTTTGCAAAGGTACTAAAAATCAAGCACTTAACCAAAACAAATGCCATAAATTAACCCTTCGTTATCCAAAATATGATACAAAACCACAGAAAAGAAAGATACAAACTGTATTACAAAAGTCAACACACAAATACCTGTTATCAAGTTTTTCCCGTTTTTCCTGTCATGCC
>OGFU01000055.1_pt1 | contig 86715 bp, 68 predicted proteins | sample 1571061 | NCBI WGS metagenome assembly OGFU01 (sample SAMEA2582063, study PRJEB24529) | metagenome | biome: Human gut stool | place: China | collected 2011 | reverse complement strand
TACCGGAAAAACGCAGGTCACATGTCATCACCCGGGACCTCTTCCTCTTCGCCTGTTACACCGGCACCGCCTATGCCGATGCGGTAAGCATCACCCGGAAGAACCTCTTCCGGGATGACGAGGGCAGCCTCTGGCTGAAATACCAGCGAAAGAAAACCGACTACCTCGGACGTGTCAAGCTGCTTCCGGAAGCCGTCGCGTTGATTGAGAAATACCGGGACGATACCCGCGAGACTCTTTTCCCGCCGCAGGACTACCACACGCTCAGGGCCAATATGAAATCCCTGCGCCTGATGGCAGGGCTGAGCCAGGACCTTGTCTACCACATGGGACGGCATTCTTTCGCCTCGCTGGTCACGCTCGAGGAGGGAGTGCCGATAGAGACCATCTGCAAAATGCTGGGACACTCCAACATAAAGACCACCCAGATATACGCGCGCGTAACCCCGAAGAAGCTGTTCGAGGACATGGACAGGTTCGTCGAGGCAACCCGCGATTTGAAACTTATCCTTTAATCCCTAAACAATCATTATCATGCGCAGTACATTCAAGCTCTTATTCTACATCAACCGTAACAAGGTGAAATCGGACGGCACGACCGCCGTCCTCTGCCGGATCAGCATCGACGGAAAGAAATCGGCAGTCACGACAGGCGTCTATTGCAAACCCGGGGACTGGGACAGCAAGAAGTGTGAAATCAAAACAGCCAGGGAGAACAACCGCCTTGCCGCCTTCCGCAGCCGGTTGGAAGAGGCGTACGGGAACCTGCTGAGGAACCAGGGAGTGGTCACGGCCGAACTGCTCAAGACCACCGTGTCAGGCGCCAATTCCGTACCGGAATACCTCCTGCAGGCCGGAGAGGTGGAACGCGAACGGCTCAGGGTCCGCTCCAAGGAGATCAACTCCACTTCCACCTACCGCCAGTCGAAGACCACCCAGCTCAACCTCAGGCAGTTCATCGAATCCCGCGGGATGAAGGACATCACCTTTTCGGACATCACCGAGGAGTTCGCCGAATCGTTCAAGGTCTTTCTCAAGAAGGAGCTGGGACACAGGAACGGACACGTGAACCACTGCCTGTGCTGGCTCAACCGGCTCATCTACATCGCCGTGGACCGGGAAATACTAAGAGCCAATCCGATAGAGGACGTGGCATACGAGAGGAAAGAAACACCTAAACTAAGGCATATCAGCCGCAGTGAACTGAAGCGGATGATGGAAACCCCGCTGCCCGACCCGATGATGGAGCTGGCACGCAGGACGTTCATCTTCTCCTCGCTGACCGGTCTGGCCTACGCGGATACGAGGGCTCTCCATCCCCGTCACATCGGAACGACTTCGGAAGGAAGAAGGTATATCCGCATCCGCCGCGCCAAAACGGACGTGGAGGCGTTCATCCCGCTGCATCCCATAGCCGGACAGATACTGGAGCTTTACAACACCACGGATGACGACAGGCCGGTATTCCCGCTGCCGGTCCGCGACGTCCTCTGGTATGAGGTACATGGAATGGGCGTGGCATTAGGCATGAAAGAGAACCTGTCCTACCACATGGCCCGGCATTCGTTCGGGACCCTGACACTGACCGCAGGTATTCCGATAGAGAGCATCGCCAGGATGATGGGCCACACGAACATCGACAGCACGCAGGTCTACGCCCAGGTCACCGACCGGAAGATATCCTCGGACATGAACCGGCTGATGGAAAGAAGAAAGCCCGCGGCCGGCAAGGAAGCCGCAGGCTAAATAAAAACTGCCGCCGGAATCGTAAATGCAATTCCGGCGACAATCCTTAAACTTAAATACGATATTATACCAATGCAGGGTGATAGTTCTCCTCCAGCAGCCTCTCGATGTCCGACTACTTATACAGGATCTTCCCGTCGATCTGGATATAGGGAATCCGTCCCCGGTCCCTGTAATCCTGCAGGCACCTGCGGCTGATCTTTAACCTCCCGGAATACTCCCTGTCGGTCAGAAACCGTTCCCCGTTGAAGAGAGGACGGTTGTCACAGGCAAGACGTTCCACTTTTTTCTCTATATTGTTCAGCAGGCCAAAGAACCTTCGGACACGTTCGTTCTCCTTGTCGATAATGCCTTCCATTTAAAGGTTTCCGTTCTTCCTTCTTTCTCTCACCGCCTTCTCCACGTCCCCGAGCTTATAATAGAACTTCCGCTGGAGGCAGGTGAACGCCAACCGTCCGGTATCGCGGAGGGTTGGCAGGGTACGCGGTGAGATGTCAAGACGCAGGCAGACATCCTAGCCGTCCAGTCACTCTCCGGGTTCCTTACAGCGGTTTCTCTCATACAATCTGTCCACATGTGCGGAGAGGCTCTCAACGCATGCCAGCATCCTCTCAAGGACACCGGCCTCAATGTAGCATATTTCCATATTTTCAACTCATTTAAATGTCGGAGCGAATATAAGGGAAGAAAACATGAAAAGTAAGCACGACCGGCACACCGGCAGGAATAGTCATGGATAGTCGATTTTTGTCATATGGGAAGGAAAAAGAAAGCCGAAGCGGGTCTGGATTCACTACCCCCTTTGGTATGTGAAGGGAACGTTGCGATGAAAGAAAAACTCCTCTTCACGCATGGATGAGGCAACGCCGAGAGTTTGGCAATAAAAAGATGTAGCTTCTCTGCCCGGGTAAATGCCATGATTACAGACTTCTTCTTGTTCCTATACCATCAGACCGGTTATCGTCTTGTTAAAAACTTATCCAAAATATCTGAATCTAACCTGTGACAGACCCGGATGGGAAAGGCGATGATACCGCCGGATATGCGTATAGCCATATGACCGGACATGGAGATACGACGATAACGATACATCCTTCTATCGGAATAAGGATATAGCGGAATGCACGGATAACCATATATGACTATCGGAACAGCGATATGGCAGGCTGTGGGTATATGACAGCATCCGTATACCTGATTTCGCTTTTTCTTTATCGGTATTTCAATTGTTCCAAAAGCCTCTTTGACAGATTACCATCCGGGATGATTGCCTGAATTCGCATGTACCGGATTTTCTATTTATCTGATTACCAAACAGCCGGTTATTTGTCGGAATCTGTCATTCCGTAATCGTTCCTGCCATCCGTTTTTTCTCTGCGGCTGTCGCCTTTTTTCTCGTGATATCATGGTCTGTTACCGGATGGGAAGAGTCACCTCCATCACAGCTATGAATTATAGTGTAACCATATTTGTGTACAGCCGTATGGTACGCTATCCAGATAATACTATCACAGAATTGCAATATAGCTGGATATCAAATAAGGATAGCCGGAAGCGAAGGGAGCACGTACCCTTCTGGATACAGATATCTCAAAATCTCCGTTTGTAGAAGTGTATAAGTAACAATCCATTAATGGAGAATAGGGTATGGAAAGGGCAAATTTCCCGTATATGCGCCTCCTTATTCCCGAATTATGGGCGTAAATCACATGGTTATGGAGAAATGTCCACCTTTTAATGGGGGAGAACAGCCGGCAAATATCTGTTGGAAATGCCCCACAAAACTCCGGAGATCGTTTTTTTACATTCGTACATTCGTCGGGACATTTGTCGATACTCTTATTTTATATAGGCTGTTATCGTTGAAAATAAAAAAGAATGCAGGTACGTTCTCTAATTGCCGGAATCACATATCGACCACTTCAAGGTCTTGGGCAGGCAAAAGACTGCCAGCAACTATTTATGTGTGTTAAAACATTCCATGCAATTCAGACAAGAGAATGACATCAAGTTGGAGAAGCTGACCTCCAATCTGATGAAGGATTCCAGGTCCATCTTATAGATAAAGTATTGAAAATGAATACTATAAAATATTGACCATGCGCACCGGATCGTTTTCTACAATATCCTTATCGATTCTTTGAGGAAAAAGCACTGTTTGGTTAGGACTATAAAGACGAAAATGTATCTTTATCATAGATTAATCTTATGCTTAAAGATACAAAATCTTTAGGTAATAACAAGGCTCCAGCTTGGGAAAGTCGGGGCTTTGTTAAATGAGTTTTTAATTTAGAACATTTCGAAGACTATATTATATATAGTTCAATTATACCCACCAACCTTTTTTCTTGAGGAAATCAGTTAGAAGGTTCCCTATTACGGTAAACACTATCGCGCTTACACTGTAAACAATCATCTTTATTTTAAATTATTTTTCAACGGATTTATTGTATTTGACCAATAACACTCAATAAATGCTTCCACGCTTCGTTGGATATAGTACTCACCCTTCATACAGAAATGAGCTTAGTCATATCAAGGCAAATATATAACATTTTAACTATAAAAATAAATATTAACTTATCTTTTTTTGAGTCGATTGAGGTTTCGGTAATATATCATCATGCTATTTATCTTTGGTGCCGGTTTATAATCATCAAGTACGTTCAATTTGCTGTGATAAATAAGACTTATTGATTATCTTTGTGAACATAATCTTTTAATATTATGATTTACTTAATTATAGACACCAACGCATGGATATATATGTGCAATGCACATGGGCTTAATAAAACGAGCCAGAATGAATGTCATCATGTAAAAATGTTCAATAACCTCAAACGGTTAGTGGATGAAGGAAGAGCCATTATTTTATCCAATCCGATTATTATAGCCGAGTGGCAACGAAACAAGAAACATTGCTACGAATTTATAGAGCATTTGAAGAATGGCAAGAAAGATATTGAATACAAAATGAAAAAGGGGATTTTTGATAAAGATCCTGGAGAGAAAGAAAAACAGAAAAATAAATTAATAGAAACAGACAGGCTAATTTCTATTAATAAGGAACATATTGGCAATGTGGAAGAACTATTAATGGACCACACTATACGGTTCCCAATAACTGATTTATCCAAGATACAGAGCGCTGATCAGGCAATTGCGAAAAAGGCTCCTTTTACCGGGAAAAAGAGCAATAGTATGGCTGACATGGTGATACTTCTCAGTGGATTAGAATTTATCAAGTCAAATTATGGTACAGAACTTTTTCCAGGATTGGTGGCTTATCCTCAAAGCTACTTTGTTTCTGCCAACAAGGATGACTTTTCGTCAAAAGAAGATGAGACCCTTATTCATAAAGACATTGATCCCTTTATTAAATGTACAGAAACACAATATAGGACAAATTTAGGTACTCTGATTAATGAATTATTCTCAGCACCTGTTTTGAGTGAACTTGACATACAGGATTTCGATGAATATATAGATGCAACTGAAAACCTGGTGGCGTGTCCTTACTGTGATGAAGATAATTATGGCTTTATAGATTTCAACAATCCGATAACAATAAGAGACATGAATTATCAATTGTATGATAAGAATCAGTTAAGGTTTGAATTTGAAACATTATCCATTGAAGAACTAAACAAAAGAGCTTACCTTAAATCATTTGAAGGACACTGTAACTCCTGTTGGGAGACATATATATTATGCCCGATATGTGATGAAATAGTTCATATAAAATATGGGGAGGATAATATTTGTACCGAGTGTAAAAGTGTCTACCGGACAAAAGTCGTAAGAGATAATGGTTTAATAGAGAGTGTGGAGTACACATTATTAAAGAATACGAAAGATGAATTAAAAGATTTAGAAGATGACGAACAGTAATACTCTAATAAAATTAATCGAGGATATCTATCAACAAAATATGGGATATGACTTCACTTTCCTTAGAGCCATGTACAGAGGTACCGTCTTTATTGCATATGTATGATGTATACAAAAGGGATAAAAAGGGTACAGTTGATGCATTCATTGAATATCGTGGTTTGGAAGATCCAGGGGATTGTATGTTACAAATGAAGGCTAATCTTTGCAGAATTTTGCATTTATATGATATGACCGAGAGTGGTTCATGTCAAAATGATTTTATTCACTTGTGCGCCCAACTCTATCTAAGGATTTATAGAAACAAATATTTAGAAGAGGGATTTTCGCTTCCTGAATTGCCAAGGACGCAACCCAATGGTATATTCCTGGACTTAGTTACAGGCAATGACTTTATCAATTTTTATCCGTACCTTAGTCTGGATACGCATTACTATTTAGTGGAAATTCTATATTTGCCTATGAAGTTTTAGACCAGAAGAAAGCAGAGTATCCAAAGTTAAATATTGATGTATTACAAAAAGATGTAGTGGACTTGATGCCTGATGATTTTCCCACGAAGATAGATGTTGTTCGTGCAAAAAATGTATTTGCTTATGCAGGTCCGGGCTTCCTAAACAACATAAGGAAAATCCAAGAATTGATAATTTCTGGAGGAAAATTTATATTTAAGGAACATGCATATCTAAAAACGATTAATCATGAAATATATACTGCCATAATTCCTTTATTTGAAGGTTGGGGTATGGATAAAGACAATGGAGATATTACAAATCCACTGTCACTAGCAACAATCGCTTATACAAAACCTTTTTAGTCAAACTGACCTTTGATGAAAATTGAGATTTTGCCAATAAAACATTATTTCAATTTTTCAGACGATTTTATAAAGGGCGGTCAGCTTATTGTTGTGAGTTGTAAAAATGAAGGAACTATTGGCCAAGATACATTGATGATAGCGCTTATCTTCAGGGTCACTATCAAGTAATTTCTGGGCATCCTCTGGACTGATTATCTGCATGTCTACTTCGTGGATATTGAACTGTGTGCAGTCCTCCGGAATTGTTTGTAACAGGTCAAGAATTGTTTTCATATTAGTCTTATTGTAAACTGCTGCCCCAGACAGTTTCTTTACTGAAAAAAGAAAGCGTGAGACTATTCTGGCAGACGGCGTTGCTGACCGTATAATCGGTCTGTATGCTCTTGGTAACAGCACACGCGAGATCAGTGATTGGATGGAAGAGAATCTTGGTAATCGTGTATCGGCCGATACGATCAGCGCCATTACAGACCGTGTACTTCCGGAAATAAAGGCATGGAAATCCCGTATGCTAGACTCAGTGTATCCAATAGTCTGGATGGATGCCATCCATTACAAAGTAACAGATGAGCGTGGCTGCGCGGTTACACGTGCAATCTATAATGTGCTGGGTATTGACAGAGAAGGACATAAGGAACTGCTCGGAATGTATATATCAAGGAATGAAGGAGCAAACTTCTGGCTCAGTGTGCTGACAGACCTTCAGAACCGTGGAGTTGAAGATATTCTTATTGCATGTATAGACGGCTTGAAAGGTTTTCCTGAAGCCATTCAAAGCGTTTATCCCAATACGGCTGTACAGCTCTGCGTTGTACATCAGATACGTAATTCCATCAAGTATGAAGACTCCAAAAATCAAAAGGAATTCCTGAAGGATTTGAAATGCGTCTATCAGGCTGTAAATAAAGAATCTGCAGAAAATGAACTTCTCAAGTTGGAAGGGAAATGGGGCGAACAATATCCTGTCGTCATCAGGTCCTGGCAAGACAACTGGGATAAGCTGTCCGAATACTTCCAGTATACTCCAGCTATCCGTAAGCTTATATACACCACAAATACCGTTGAGGAATATCACCGTCAGATCCGTAAGGTCACAAAAAACAAGGGCGTGTTCCCGTCGGATACAGCCTTTGAAAAGCTGGTTCATCTTGCATACCGCAACATACGGAAGAAATGGACTATGCCACTGGCTAATTGGGCTACAATCTCACAGCAACTGGCCGTAAAGTTTGGAGACCGGTTCAAATTATTGTAATTTTACGCTCGTCGGAACGGGTGGTCCCGCCCCTATTGGCGCTGGCCGTTCGTCGACCGATGAGTTCTCTACAGAGAAATAGTGCATGACACAGTTTATTTTACACTACCTGAAATTTCGCTGGATACCTTCAATCTCGTCTATATCTCCTAATATAGTTTGAAGAGCTTTCTCTTGAGTGTCTCCCAACATCTCACGCAAGACAAAGGTGCAATGTTTGATTATACCTCGTTGCTTATCTGTCCTACAAAGAGTGGTTCTTCTTCACTTTAGTTGAAAGCTTTTATTTGTTAGTACCATTTTTCTTTTTAGCAGTTCTAATCCGGCTCTTCCATACCTCGTGCGTTTTATAGTTTTCAACTTATTGACGAGTCCCTCTACTATTCCATTTGACTGAGTATAATCAATTGCGTTTTTCACCGCCTTTTCATCAAGTATAATACCTTTGATAAATGTTTCCAATTTCTTGATAGTTGTATTCTTATATTCATTAATCCAGCCAGTTAATTTACTGGAATCATCTCCCATTATTATCTCATAAAATTCTTTGGCTGCATTGTATATGTTTTCAAACCAGCTAAATGACATTAATTTATCTATCAGTTTCTTTGTATCTTCATTTAACCTATATCCTTTAATGCTTTTAAAAGCGGTAATAGATATTGTTTTTATAGGGACCAATGGTTCTCGGTCATCTACAGGTTTACTTTTTATTTGCTTAGGCTCCTTCTGCTTCCGTTTGCTTAGATAGTTGTAGTGATAATGAAAGGGAGAAATACTTCCCATAAAACCTTCTGATTTAATTTCCCTATAAATTTGGGATAGAGACTTACCGTTAATATACTCATGTTCCACATACTGATCAAACTTGTAATATTCATTTCTTGCTTTACTGCTTCTAGCAGGCAACTCTTTGTAAAGCATGTATTTCCTAACTGTCTGTCTGGCAATGTGTAACTTTTTAGCTATAACATTAATTTTAAAACCTTTTGCCTGAAGTTCTTTCACTTCATTGAACATATTAGTTCTTGTATCTATTTTTATATCAGTTACAAATTCCATATCGGTTACAGATGGCTTATCAGGAGATTCATGTGCCTCATTAATGATAGTCATTTTCTGTACGGATAGTGATTTTCTGTATTCCACATAGTTCTCGCTAATTACTTTGGTTATACAGTCCGTCATATTTTTCACTAGATGAAACCTGTCTGCTATCTCAATGATTTCTCTTCCTGTGTTGGCTATGGCTGAGGAATAATCAGTGGAGCGATCACGACTGACAAGAGTTATCTGAGGATGTTTATTTATCCAACATTCAAAACTGGCTGTTTCTCTGTCCGCAAGCAAGTCAATAACGTCCCCTGTTTGCATGTTCACAAGAATAGTACCGTAAGTCACCCCTTTACGGAATGCCCAGTCGTCCACTCCAAGTTCAGTAACTACTCCAAAATGAGGAATTGGCATACGGTATATAGTTCGCAGAGCCGTACTTCTGCTTACTGGAATCTCCATTGCCTGCAATAGTAAACTAGCTGATGATGCGGACATTCTTACACATAAATTACCAATAACATTTTCACAACGACGAGTCCGTCTTTGGTATCTGCATATCTCGTCTCCAGGTTGTTCTGCAAAAGTTTTTCTGGAACATTCATCGTTCTTACAGAAGAATTTGCGAGCTTCAAATAGGAGTATAACTTTTTGACTGAGAATGGGCAAATCAATCAATGTGCGAACATAAGTACTGTGAACTTGATAACTTATTTGCCCACAGTAAGGACAGATGCCAAAGGAATCTAAGGACCTTAAATGCAGATGAATTTCTGTATTTATGATTTGAGAGGATTTTATATGAAGATGTGAGGAACTGAAAAATTGATTTAATCCTAGTTGGTCACCTAATCTACAAGTAAACGCTTGTTCCCACTTTTTATTATTATATTTGCGAATGTTAGGGCGTTTAGACATCATTTTGATCTTTCTGTTTGGCGATATAAAGATACAAAACAATGAATGAACACCCTAATATTCAATATAATAAAAAATAAAGTTTTACTGTTTATTACTACAAAAACAAGTAGGAAAGAGATTTAAAATAAAACCGACGAAGAAAAGTCTTCAACTAAAGTGAAGAAGAACCCAAAGAGTTATCCCATTTCTTGAATCATATGCTGACTGTATTTCATCGTCTGATTCATAAATTTTCACCACATTTCTGTTTTCCATAAAGTAACGTGTAAGAACATTTGGCATCACATATGTGATACCTACTCTTTCGGCGTATCTTTTGAAAAAATGGGCTGAGTAAATATCTGTGGTGTCCATTAAGTCCTCACTTATCAGGTAGTACCACTTCTGCTTACCGTAATCAGCTTCCGCTAGCATAAGCTTACCAACGGCACCTTTATATTGCGAAAAACAAAGGATGTAGGCTTGGTTAGTATCCTTGTGAAAGAATCTACGAGTCAAAACAATTCGTCCTCTGGGTAGTTTACGGCAATCTTTATCAAATTTATGAACACAGGCTGCAACTAATGCGGAATTGCGAATAACATCCCACATCTGCTTCTGTATCTCAACTTTGTTCATATTTGGTGTAATCATCTTTGAATATACTAAATAACCCTCCCCAATGCCATTTATCCAAACTCATGGAGATTGACACGAAATAACTGTTTGTTAATACTTCCGTCATTATACTGTTTGTAGCTCATATAATCTTTCTGGAACGTTAGATAGAGGATATGCTAATTCTCCAGAGTAGATAATGTACAAGTTACGATATGTTCTAGTCATCGCTACATATAGCGCCTTACAATCTTCATTGTGTTTTGCACCATTATAATATGGTAATATAACTGTCTCGAATTGTAGTCCTTTTGCGCTATGATAAGTCATCAACTTGGGCTTATTCGTTTTAAAATTTAGCGTATCCTTGTTCCTTTTATCATTATAGCCTGCATTATATTTGAACTCACATGCAAATTTCTGTAAAGTAAAGGCATTCATTATTTCTAATACCATATCGTTATCAGGTACGAGTATACCAACATTTTGATATTGCTTATCGTTAATAATTGAGATTATTTTACCTATCTGTGCAGCTTTTGTAGTACATTCAACAAAAAAAGGTAAAGAACTATCCTTGCTAAGATATAAACTTTCAGAGTACTCTCTTACATGGTCAGTTTCTTCATTTAAGCCGAGGTAGCCTTGCGTAATTTTGGCTACTGGTTTAGGTAAACGATAATTGTTATATAACCTTGATACTGCAATTTCCGTTAATTCAGAGAGCTCGTCTATAGTCATGGTGTACTTACCAAATGCTTTGTATATAGATTGAGCAGTATCTCCAAAGAAGAAAAAGCACTTTCTTGCAGCATTTATAAATTCTAAGATTTCACTTTTTTCAAAGTCCTGTATCTCGTCAACAATAATATAGTCAGCTTTGGGCATACCACAATCTTTCCACTGCCAATGATAATAGAATCGTTCACCCAGCGAATTTTCTTTTCCTTGTTGCATATACCTATTCAATGATTTTGTGTAGGCAATTAGAATAACATCTCCGCCAGCATCTTTTATCTGTTGAGCCTTGTACATGGCAATAACCGATTTGCCGCTACCTGCACACCCTGCAACAATCATCGACTTATCAATGTTTTCGCCAATCAAGTCCAATTGATCATCATCCATAGACTCTGTCTCAACATTGAAATTCTTTAAGATTTTAGCTTTCATACCAAAGCGTTTCTTTGGTTTCTCTGGAGAGGTTGCTTTAGGTGTTACAGGAGCTACTTCAATTTGAACGACTTCTTCTTCAACAGATTTAGCATCTTTCAATAATTTTTCCTCCTCTGAAACAATTGCGGATGCTTCCTTTTCCGATATTTCTTTTTTTCTTCTCTGAGATAATTCCTCTGCCTTTATTTGAAGAAGTTCTGCCTTTTGTTGTTGGATGATAACATCCTTTTCCTTGGCCATTGTTTCCATTTTTTGCATGACACTCTGAATAAGTTCAACAGCATCATGCAGAGAGGCTTGATACTTATCCTTCTCCGCAGTAACCTTTGCTAAAAGCGTGGTTGGAGAAAAATCATCTCCATTATGTGGTTCTTCTTCATGATAAATATCTGATGGCAAAATATTGACATCGCTGTATTTCATTAGAATATAACGTTCATCCAATTCCTTGTTGCGAATGAAGTCAAAAATCATGCTAGAAGAAATAGAAATAGGGGAATTAGAGCGTGTTCTTGCCTTTATTGTATCCAGTTCCTCTCCCATATGCTCTATATCTGTCACATTAACCCATACATTAGCTCCCCATTGAAATTCCTGATCCATTTTTAGCGAAGTAATAGCTGTAAAAACGACCAAGGCTTGAATATTATTACAAGCATCAATGTTCTTTATGTAAGGGGCTAATCCCTCCCTGAGAGCCCTCCGATTTATTTTCAATTGCTCAAATACAGTTTTGGTAGAGCCATCCTTCTTGGTAGCACCGCCATTGATTCTTTCTTTTCCATGAAACCAGTCTCCATTAGCCTGTGCTTTGATATTACCTGTGTAATTTTTGAATTCCACAAGGACGATGGCATCTTCTTTAAGGATTAAGCCATCAATATCCACACCGTTTATATTAAGTTTGCCACTCAGATATAATACGATCTCGTTTCTTCCCTGATAATGTTTTTGCATTATTGGAAGAGTTGCACGAAACTGACTAATTTCTCCAGCATTATCTGGTCTGTTGAATTCGTATGTTATTAAGCTCATTGTTCTTTTTTATTTAATTACCATATCCAGCTACATCAACTATAAAGATATAGCCTTGTTTTTTTGCTTCTTCACCCCATCCAGATGCATAATCAGGGTTGTAGCCATTATCTCGCAGGGCTCTCTCGTTTGCAGCAACCGTATCTGCATAAGTCCAATAGAACACATCGCTAACAAAGAAGCCACTTAAACTATTCAAATTATCAGCTTCCATTTTTCGAGCAATATTACTATGTCGAGAAAGTTGTCCTACTATTATGCCTTTATGAACAATGTTGAATGTTGAGAAAGGTTTTCCAGCCCTAGTCATGCCACGATAACGTTGGATGGAAAGAGGATCGTTCTTAGATACATTTAAGGCTATAGACCTATTGTTTTTAAAGTTGTAATTAGCATTATAGCCAATATTGTAATTATCAAGACCGACTTTTCGCTCACGGATGCCCCATTGATCTTCAAGGCATCCGAATCTTTTCATATTCTCTACGGCTTTCTCTCGTTCACCTTTATAAACGAATAGGTATTTCTTTGCTCGCGTATATGCTACATAAAGCAATCGTTGCTCTTCTTCAATCTGTTCTTTATCATGTTCTGAAAGAGGTTGGTCAACAGGAACTTCTTCTGTAGGATCAAATGGCAGAGACGCTACTGATGGTGTTATAATCACTGCGTCGAATTCCAACCCCTTAACCTTATGCATAGTAGTGAGTACGACATTCATTTGCTTGTCAACAATGATTCTTCTATTCTCAAAGCGCTTGTCATCATACAACTTGTACAATTGTGGATTATCCTCCTTCAATGTTTCCCTTATGCCCAAAGCCATATCGCCATAAGTGTGTGCGTCTTCATCAGAGGCGGCGAAGTCGAGATAATCAAGAATAAGCACAAAAGCAAAATCCATGTAGAATGTGTCCCAATTCGGGAATTTCTGTATCCACGATGATATTATTTTCTTTAGCTCACCTTCTGTTTGACTATTATCCAATATGATTTTCTTGTTTTGATTATCTTCAAGATACTTCAATACCGCATATATCTCTCTCATTCTGAATAATTCAGCAGCTGAAGCACCTTGTATTCGGATTCGTATCTCAGAAATATTGAGTGTCTTTATCTGTGAGTAACCATGATAGACTTCATTGTTAGTTCTGAAGAACACCGCAATATCTGATATGCCTTGTCCTTTGAGCCACTGTATATATCCGCCAAAGTCTTTTGACCAGTCACGTTCATTTGCATAGATATATACATAATCGGACCTAGGCTCCTCTTCCTTCTTTTTATTACATGGAACTGGAACATGTGACGTTGGTGGCAAGAAATAACTTGATGCTTCGAGAATTTTAGGATACGAACGATAGTTGATGCTCATCGTCATTTTCTTCGGTTGTAGTGTCTTGTATAACTGGTTATAATAGAAGTTAGGATCCATGGATTCTTCTTTCTCAAATCCATAGATACTTTGATCTTTATCGCCAATTGTAAAGAATGTCAAGGGATCATATATTTTTTTCAATCCAAACATGGCCTCCAATCGAGTCTGTGTAATGTCTTGGAATTCGTCTATAAATACATATTGAAGATCTGGCATCGCAGCCCGTACTTCGTTTGGTTTATTTTGTATTGTATAAAGAAGTATGCCTTCCCACTCACTCATCTCACGACCTTCTAATGCCTTATCGCCGCAAATACGCTTAGCAAGACTATGGAAAGTATAGACATGCAACTGACTGGCAGAACGACTCAATCCCAATGATCCAAACAACTTAGCAAGGCGAGTCTTCAATTCTACCACAACAGCTCTGTTATAAGCCAGCACAAGTATGCTTTGTGGCTTAACACCTTGATGATAAATTAGTTTAGCACACTTCAGCGTGAGAACATGGGTTTTACCAGAACCAGGTCCTGCTTCTACATTTACATTGACATTAGAATTCTCATTATATATAGCCCATTGTTCCGGATTATCCTTTAGCTTCTCCTCTGCATTTTTAATTGCCGTTGAACGTATTGCATTCATCATTGGGTCGGAATCATCATAATATTTACTCAATAGTTCCATATATCCCTCAGTACTGGTCTTTGAGAAGTAAGCCGATATCAGTTCTTGGAAATCTTGTCTACTTTTAATCTTTTTCGTCAGTATATCCATTACACATAAACGAAGATTTCTTATCTGAACAGCTTCATCGAAGGCATTCTTATCGTCATAGTCACTTGATGAATCATCTATATTTTCTAGAATGACTTCCTCGGATCTTTCAGTAGTGTAAACCTCGATGCCAGTAGGTATCAGAGCATCTACAGCTATATATGCCATGCCGTTTAAATAACGAAGGATACTATCAAAGTAGTTAAAGCCCTTATCCTCAAATCCAAGTTCTACGATTACTTGTGACCATCTTATTACCGTTTGTGATTGCTTGTTCACATATTTAAGAACAGCTATACAATCCTCTTCAAAATCGTCAAGAAATTGTTTCCATGTGTCTTTTTCCACCATCACTGATTGTAGAACACATTTCTTCTTGGTATCCAAATAGGATTGAACTTTTACATCAGGAATAAGTTCAAGCAAAGAAATGACCTGACGCAGTCGTTTCTTATATAAATCGTCGTGATATGATTTCGCTATTGCCAAGCCTTTATTCTTATTCTTATCATCGGGAGCATACCACGTCATATATTTCTCCATGGATTTTTTACCTTCTTCATTTGTCTTTTCAACTTCCTTGACAATTTCCTGAAGGTTATCTGCGTTCTGTATGAGATGACGTATATCTGAGAGAGAATAGTTCCTCTCCACATTCAGTTTGTTGTTGCTTAACAGTGCGCGTGTCGCATTTAATATCACTTGGAATGCAACATCATGAGAGCCTCGTTTTACCATGTATGACACTTCGCTCAAACGAGTAAAAGCTACATAGCATCTGGTTTCCTCTTCAATTATAATAATAGAATGCTTTTCACACCAGATCATACAATCCAACAGTTTTGCAGAACTTATGGATAGGTTTGCAGCCAATTCCTGTACCGATACTTGGAGTGTTTCACTATTTTGTTCCTTTTGGATATTTCGTAATTCTGCAAGAATATCTTTTGCATATTTCCCCTTGCCTGTTTGTGATATATTTTTTTGTTTTTCTTCTAATGTCTGTTTCTCTTGTTCACTATCTAGCAAAGTGATGTTGATATGGGCTGGACTAAGGAACCCCAACTTGATACGTCCCATGCGTTCAAGCCAATACTGACCAATCTTGAAATCTGTAAAATCATGATCAAACTGTCCATTTGCCCAAAGTGTGTTTGGAATAACAATAGGATATTCAGTTGTCTTCTCCAACGTCTGTATCTTGGATATATAAGTGTTAATGGCTACTCTTATTTCTTCAAGGTTCTTCCAACTCAGCATACTTTGTAGCAACTGCTCTTTGGCTTTCTTAATGTCATCTTTCGAGCAGAGACATACGGTTGGTATGGGGTTGTCTACGCTAAACCCAACATCTTCATACATCTTTTTATTTCTACCTGCTCGACCCACCTCTTGAAGGTAGTCTTCCAGTACACTGGGAGGCATAAGATGAACTATATAGTGTATGTTCGGAATATCCATACCCATTCCGAATGCCTTTGTGGCACAAAGGATATATAAGGGATCTTCATCATCTTTAAAGCGAGTATAGACATCTTCTCTGTCATCACCATCCATGCCAGCATGAAAATAGCCAATATGCTGATTGGCAGCGTCTCTATTCAATATTCCTGCTTTTGAAAGTTCATCTGCCAACAGCAATGCCATCTCTTCAGACTGAAACCTAGTCTTGCAGAAAACCAGCATCCTGCTTTTCTTAGAATCAATATGGCGGGCAGCTATGTAGTTTAAAATCTCCTTCAACCGGTGTTGAGTGTCATGGAGTACTTCCTTAAACTCCATGCCAATGTGGCTCCTGATGGGATTATATATTTTTTGATCATTATCCTGCCCCAAGCGCTTGACCGGCACTTGTCCATTGATTTGGTTGTAAATCATGTCAGTAACAGTTGCTGAGAACATAGCAATACACATATTATCCCCATAAGCTTCCTTGAACTCCTTGCATTTCTTCACAACATTCAAGTATTCGGGGCGGAACTCCATTCCCCATTGTGATATGCAATGCGCTTCATCAAATACCATATATTCGAGTCCATGGTCATTAGCCATACGTGTGGTTAGCGCATTTAAGAAGGCACGAGACCGAAAACGTTCAGGCGTGACGTAAAGTATGGCTATTTCGCCGCCATTTATTTTCCTGTAAATGCTTCTTACTTCCTGATATGAGCGGTCGCCATTTAGATAATCCACATTCGTTATAAACCCCTTTTCGCCCAATTCCTTCACCTGGTCTTGCATTAATGCTTTCAGAGGAGTTACAACAATTGATAGTTTATTTGTATAGGCAGCATTATATAAAGCTGGACCTTGAAACAAAACCGACTTACCACCGCCAGTAGGCAATGACACCAAATAGTTTTCTTTTCTTGCTAAAATTTCTCTAATTGCCTTGTCTTGTATATCGGACCATTGCTTCTTTGGGTCATTTTCAGGGTTTACTAAAACGGAGAAAATAACATCCATGGCCGTTTGAATGTCTGTATCATTTTCATAGAAAGTGGAATCGTCTGAGAAAAACTTTCTTGCTTCATCCAAGGCCTTATTGAAGTTCTCTTCATTCTCCCAAATCTTCTGTATTCCATAAGATGATGTACCCCAAACGGAAGAAAGGGAATGGTATTCCTCCATGTATGAATCCAGCACATACATCGAGGACTCGACACTGTTGGCTTTTATGAAGCGATAATAATATTCATATACAGGCCAAATAGAGAGAAGAGCCGATTGATAAGTGTCCTGTGTTGTTCCAACATTCAAGTAGCCTGTTTTTTCTTCTATTCCATCATAGAGGAACGATTTGTTTTCCTCGTTAGCAAAGCCACGCCACATCATCCTGTGTTTGTCCACAGCCAATTGATCCCACACATAACAATATGGAGAGTCTTTGCGCCAGTCTATGATATCGAAGAATTGTTCTTTGCTCACTACAAGCATTCCTTGAGGCAGATGTTCTATCAATTCAAGCTTACGGACAAGCGTTCCTTCCGTTGGAACATAGAACCCACATTCACGGGCATACGACTCCACCTGCTCCTTTTCCAATTCATCGTCAAGCAGCAATATCTTGGGACGTCTGTCTTTATTAACACCAACATGTTTCAGCAAAGCCATCTGAAAAGTCCAGTAGGTTGCTCTGTATCTTGAAGTGGCAGTCACGCGTTTTTGGAGTACGTCAAACTCTCGATTATGGTCACTGTGCACCAGAAATACTGATTTATAGTCTGCCGCTTTAGTTGTCCATGGAATTGCTTCCACTATCAAATTCTCACCAGTCCGCTGCTCGATAGCTTTCAACTTTTGATAGAAATCATAGTTGTAATTGATGGTATACTTTCCCTTACGAGTTCTTTCAATCCAAACATTGGCAGCATCGGATGGAACATCTGAGAAGATACTCTGTTTCCTTCCTTCCGGTCCAATTGCCAGATAGCTTGATGCACCCAGACGCATTGGGATGCTACTGTTGATATTCCAAAAATCCGATGGAGAATATTGAGACGGTAATGTGTATTGATTCAGTCTATTTTCTATCTCACAACCAACGAAATAGATCCGTTTGTAATTTGCTATAATATCATCGTGCACAATAATATCCATATCGGCACAATCAACATCACCTGCTGTTTTCTCCACGTAGTTGCCCAGCAATTTACCAGACAAATAATTAATACGTATATATTGGGCTATATTAGCTATTATAGGAGTCTTTGAAAGAGAGACGAAACGCTTTAGAATGGCATTGATGAAAGTATCATTGAGCGGATGCTTAGCCAATGCGCCCATATTTATCTGGAGGAAATCTAGGTCTTCCTGTGGTTGCACAAAAGACAAACTGACGTGTTCCGAAATTCTTGGCCACAGGCGTTTTGGGGCTATAATCAATGCTTTCGAATCATCTTCTGCAATTTTCTGTAAGCGATTCACCATCTGCTCGTCAGTATCAACCAGAACTTGATAGAAACTGTCTTCGCTTCCAGATGTCTGCTTGAAAAAGTTGGTAAATATAGGCTGACGTAACTTATCAAGTATTGCCTTTATCTTTTCTGGAAGGAAATCGGCTAATTCGCTGCAGAGTGATTCATTCTGTGAAAGCCTATAGAGCTGATTCCAAAACAATCGATCCACAAGCTCAGTGTCTTCCTGCGCAGTATGACCTGTGTGAAGAGCATAAGCATAGCGGCAAGGATTGAGCAATATCTCAATCTCTAATGTGTCCCAAACGAATGCCTTTGATCCAAATCCTTTCTTCGACAGCACCTTACCCAAGTCCCATTCCTTGATTCTGTGGCCGACTATAATCTCAGTTCGCTTCAGGGCGCGGAGCAGTGTTCCAAGTTGTTCTTCACCCTGATAAACCTTCGTGTTCTCGTCTGTACGGAATGCGAACTCGCTGATAGATTCACCATCTGACTCCAAATCGAAAGCTACGTATGGCACATCGACCTTAAGCTTCTTCCACTGTTCTCCTATATAAAGCTCAAATAACTTAGTAGATGCAAAGTACTTAGACACAATATCTCGTGCATAATCCTCCGGGCAAAGCTGTAGAACTTTGTACTGATTGTCTTCACTGAGCGATGATATCGCATCTTTAAACATCTCTTTATCAATGGCAATAAGCGTTTCGGCAATAGCTTCTTTGTCATTTTCTTCTGTAAAAGACTTTTGACAACTTTGAAGGAACCTGTACACCAATTCTGGTTTCTGCACATTTAGCCAAGTTGGAACTTCTTCAAAATCATGTACGGCATTAAGGTTATCCGTTTCGCCTGTCAAAGCAAATAGTTCCACCAGCATTTCATCAGAAAGCTTGCTTGTATCAGGGAATACATCCGCAACAGGGATATTTTGGCTAATACAGAACTCCAGAAACTCTCGAACATTCGTTTCGTGTTCTTTAATCTGATTGTTAAGATGAGTGCCAAGTACTGGGTAAATAGTACTGATATCGATAGCATGCTGAATGTAACCCTTAATCACATCCATATCTGTTGTCACAAAGATATCGGCTATGACTTTCAAAACAGCGGAATAGCGAGTGGTATCATCCAGGAAATTCCAAACTATAGTATTAAGTGCAGTTTCATTGAGGGTGTCTTTAATATGACATTGCTCGACAAAAACCTCATCTCTATCCGCAAAGTAAGCTAGTATATAATTGTTGGCTAAACTGTCCTTCTTTTCCTTGAGCCAATCATACAACTCACCCCAGGGATTGCTGGAATTTACAAAGACACAGACATCTTTCGTTGATTCGTAAACGACGTAAAGCAGGTCTAAAGATAATGTGCTAATTTCAGATTTAAACTCGTCAAGGAATGTTTGATGTCTAGTAAGCCATCGTCCCACACCTGCAATATTATCTTTTGAGGATGCTTCTATCACTGCAATTGTCTGCTCCTTGTATGTGCTATAATCAAAATCAGAGGGGAGAGCATCAAAAATACTGATATCCTTCTTTGAGAAAATAGACTCCTCAACTGATTTTGTCAATGCACTGATGACTTCTACATATGAAGAATTCTCGTTTTGATAATTCTTCATCGCAGGAAGTATTGAGATAAACTTCTTGCATAGTAAATTGTCTTGAAGAAACTGTGCGATAATGTCGCCTCTCTTTTCTGTCTCCCATCCGGAAATGTATTCAGCAAAGGTATCAAGAATAATCTTTTGCGAATCGGTCACTTTGCGTATAATCGTATCTATAATATGGCACAGTACGTTATAATGATGACTATCACCTTTACTGTCATTGCCAGAAATTTTGGCATATGTACCACGATACGCCATACCCAAAAGTAAACCATCTTTGTCATATGTAAGGCGCTTGCCATCAACCACACTCCATCCTCTATGACCTTTTTGGGGAGTGAACACAATCCAATCGCCATCGTTTGGAGAGGAACTAAAATTCCATTCAGAAGAGTTAATATAGAAATCATATAGCTTGCCCTGGTCTTCCGGTTTGTTACTTACACCTTTATTACCCGTGACAACAAATCCAAAACCTTTGCTAGAATCAAAAAATTTAACAACTCCTATAATACGTTTTTTGCTTCTCTTCTTTGTTTTTTTGCTATTTTCTTGCATAGAGTCTGCGGTGGAAGTAGTTTCTTCTGTCTTGTCCACGCCCATGAGCTTCCCTAAATCACCCAAGTTTATCTTTTCCAAAGGTTTAAAGGCAAGCTTTTCTCTTCTTGTTGACATACCATCTTCATTTGAATGAGTAGATTGATCCGATGAATCCAAATCTATACATCCCTGAATATTAGTTTTTACACTAGTAATCTTATTGTACTTCATCCTGAATTGGAAGATAGGATCTATCTCCTTAAGAATTGTGTCATCAAGTACAAATTCTGGATTATCCGGAATGGTTACTCCTTTTTCCGAAACATATTTTATGACATCTTCAATTGATGAATCTTTGATGTTGGCGTATTCTTGAAGTTTTATATTTGCCATATCAGTTGTTTGTTTATGGGATGATTGTAATCACAAGGTTTTGCAATGCCGTGCAACTTCACAGAAGAGCACTTGCTGCGTTACTATAGATTCCTTGAAAAAGTGCTTAGCAAAATCGTTCCTTTGGTACTGCATTTGTGTGATATATTCTTTTTTGCTTCATCTCTCTTAGTTATTATTGTCAAGGCAAGTTCTTAAAATGTTTCTTTGAATCAATAGTCCTAAAACAATACAATTATCTTCATTGGTAAGCATTAGCTGAATATGAGCATCAGAGTTACCTATTGCCACATCGTACCAATGGTCGCCAGTTGTTTTTCTGGCATTAAACGGCTTACCCATTACCACAAGCTTATCATTCATTGCAGACCAAAATTGATAACATTGAAGATGAGCCCCTTTTAAATCCCTATTACCAATTAATACAATCCACATTCTCCAACTCCTCCATCAATGTTTCGAAGCATAGATAGAGAAACTGACAGCAGCTATTGAGATTTGACTATCACTTGACAATACTTGTTTCAAATCATCAACAACTCGCTCTGTGATGTTATTGAACTGTTTCGGAGTTGTCATAAATGTGTTCGTTCTTATTTATCAGGTCTTTCACTTCAATGCCCAATAGAAATGCTATTTTCGTCAAGGTATTCAAGTCTGGTTGTGATGAATTTGTACACCACTTTGAAACAGTTGCAGGATCTTTACCTAATTGATCTGCAAACCACTTGCTTGTTTTCTTCTTCTCAACGAGAACAACTTTTAATCGGTTAATATCAGCCATCTCTTTTTAAAATTATTTGCGTCATACGCAAAGTTAATGAAATCTTTCAATAATAACACTTTTTGCACAAAACTTTTCTAGTGAAGTTGATTTTTTCTTTGGTTAATTGACACAATCATAATTACGATATATCAGAAAAGGCAATAGATGAGGCTTTGACTATATATTATAAGGATAGATTGTGAAAGGTAACATTAAATATTCTAATGGCAACAAAAATATAAATGGAAAAAATACCAGAGGATTTAAGAAAGAGAAATGTGAACAGTCTTTTCTGAGCGTTAAATGAGAAATAGATTATTGATTATTATAAAAACTAACACTGTCTTTGCACTTATAAAGACGTTCTTTTGATTTTGCAATATGAAGTAAAACGCAGTACTTTGCTCGTTTCTAAATCGTTAACCACGTTAGATTACCTGCTTGTAATTTATTGTTTTTCAACAAATAAGCAAGCTTGCAATGTCTGTCAATATGAATAGGGAGGTCGTGAAACCAGCCTCCCTTTGTCTAGCGTTGTTTTTTAGATATTTAAATAACATAAAATAAAATATTTGCTTGTATCACTAGTAAAACATTAAGGAAAACTATCGAAATTATAGGCAAACACCATATAACTGGATTAAAGAAAAGAGTGGATGCTTTTACTAGGCTTGCCGGATAAGCATCCACTCCTTTTTAGTTGCTCAGACGGAACATTCCGCCGATCTTCTCACGCATCCTGTCTGTGTCCTCCCCAATTTTGGGATTGACCAATTCGGCATAGATTTGGGTGGAGATGATGGTCTTGTGCCTGAGGACTTTCTGTAGGGTTTCAAGTGGCATGCCCTTGCTTAGGGCCAAGGTCGCAAAGGTATGACGTTCGACATGCGGGCTGACGCGGACACTGCAGCCGGCCTTCTCGCCGATGCGTTTCAGGCTGCTTTCCATGCTTCCCACATCCCCCATGGGGAACACCCTGTCCGGGGAAACCTTGAATTCGTTCACCCCTCTGTATTTCTCGATCAGTTCGACAGCTATCGGGAGCAGCTTGACAACATAGGGTGCCTTGGTCTTCACATGGTTTCCAACCAGCCAGGTGTTGCCGTCCGAATCCGTGTGGACATTCCGGTAAGAAAGCTCCTTCAGGTCGGCATGGACCAGACGCTGAAGCACATGAAGACGAACATGTCCCGGATGGCCTGCTGCCGCTTGTAGCTCAGCTTGACACGGATAACGCGTTGCAGGTCCTCCTCCGAGAGAAAAGGGCGTTTCTTGTATTCAGGTTTGCACATGAACTTCTTGAACGGGTGCTTGTGAATCCATCCCTCATCCATTGCCAAGTACATCAACCATTTCAGTGTGTTGACGCGCTCGAAGGTCGTTGACTTGGCCAGCCCGCGCACGGAAAGCATCCAGTTGTAATAGCTCTTGATGAAATCCACGTCCAGTGACATCAGGGAGATATCCTCACTACCCAGCTTGTCCTTCAGATAACAGGACAGGCACCTGTACTCGTCTACCAACCCCTGGTAGGTACTACGGTCTTTGGTCTTGCCAATCTGCCGTTTGTAATCCTGAATCTGGATATTGAAGATCTCCATCAACGAATGGATCTCCTCGCCAAAGCCGTTATAGCGGTCATAGACCTTCTTGGCTGTTAGGAACGAATCGTGATCCGAGAGATATTGATAGTGCTTGCCGATCTGTGCCTTGATGTTCTCCAGTTCCTAGTTCAGCCGTCTTGCCTCCTCGGATTTGCCTTTGGTATCCCAAAGGGCAAGGGGGACATCACGCTTGCAGCTGAAACTCGCTGTTGTTCCGTTGACGGTAATACGTCCCATGACAGGGACGCGGCCATTTTTTATGGCCTGGTTCTTGGTGTAGAACAGAACTCGAAAGGTACTCCTCATAACTCGATTATTTTTGTTACAAAATTACTATTTATCGAGTTGTTTTAAACTATGAGAAATAATGCAAACAATTGAAAAACAACCGTTTATATTGCTTATCTTGTAGACTCGGGCAAGGTAACGATTAGGTAACGTATCTCACGTTCAAATGTGCTTTTTACAGCGTTGTTTTTCAAATGGAAGTGAAATAGAATCCCATTAATTCGCTGAATTCAAACAGTGTATCGCCACTATGCAACTATTTCTAAAAATCTCCGAGTTTTTTAGAAAAACATCCACTTTTTCATTGAGCTTTTTGCCATCAAACTGTATATATAGTAAATACAGCAAAAATGGAAAAGAGTAATATCATCACCAGAATCATCAAGAAGTTCCTTTCCGGACGTTTTTCTGCTGAAACGGAGGAAAAGGTACAGCGATGGATTATGAAGGAAGAAAACGCGGAGGAGAAAGAAAAAGCCTCATTGGAATATTGGAACGAACTGGATGCAGAAGCCGATTCTAAAACACACAGTGCTTTAGAGCGGGTCAATTTAAGAACCGGATACAACAAAGAACATCTTGAAAATATTGTTCTATATCATAAGTTTGTCCGCATTGTAGCCGTCGTTATTCCCATATGCTTATTGGCAGGGGGAGTGCTCTATTATATCCCTGCCGGAAACGAGCAGATAGAAATATCCACAGCCTATGGCGAACAAAAACGCCTGGTTCTGCCGGATAGTTCCGAAGTATGGCTGAACGCTGGAAGTACAATTACCTATCCGAAAACTTTTACCAAAGAGAATCGTGTCGTAACCCTTGATGGTGAAGCCTATTTCTCAGTCAGAAAAGATGATGCAAAACCTTTCATAGTAGAAACATCGCAACTATCCGTCAAGGTACTTGGAACGAAGTTCAATGTAAAGGCATATGCTAATGATGCGAATATTACCACAACGTTGACTAGTGGAAAAGTGGAAGTGAGTACGCAATCCCGTCCTCCTCAAACTCTCAAGCCCAACGAACAACTCACCTATGATAAATCGACATCAGATATTGAGATATCGACAGTAGACACTGTTGACACGAACAGTTGGGTAAAAGGGAAAATAATCTTCACCAATGCTACTGCCGAAGAAATATTCAGAACGCTGGAACGACGTTATGATACTGTTATCGATCATTCTACCGATTTTTCTGCCTCTAGACGGTACACTGTCAAATTCCTGAAAGATGAGAATCTGGATGAAATGCTGAATATATTAGGAGATATAATCGGCTTTAGCTATCGGCAGAGTGGAAACAAAATAATAATAACCAAATAAAAAAATAGCCTATGAACAAAAAGAACCGGGAAGCAGCTTGAGACCCTCTTCCCAGTTCTGAAATGTCTATCCTCATTTAAACCGCGAAGTAAAAACGAAGTATCAACGTACAAATATAAAATAATGAATCGAATTAATGCGAATAAAAAGCCAGATAAGATGATCATTCTTTTGTTTTTTTCTATTCTGTCATTGACGGCAATTTCCCAAAATGCAGAAAAGAAAATTACAATTCAAAATAAAAATATCTCTTTAAAAGAAGCCTTTGAGCAAATAGAACTACAAACAGACTATAGCATAGCTTACGAACAGTCAAACCTGAACCTGAAAAAGAGGCAAGCATTGTCGCTAAAGTCCGCAAGCATTGAGAAGGCACTAACACAAATATTGAAAGGTACCGGATACATATACAAAATAAAGGGATATCATATTATTATCTCTCTGCCGACACCAAAAACAGAAACAATCGGCGAAAAGACACAAAAACTAACGCAAACCATAAGAGGAATTGTAGTCGATTCCAAAACTAATGCTCCAATAGAGTATGCCTCTGTCTATGTCTTAGAGGAACCTTCCTTGAATAGCTCCACAGATAGTCTGGGAAACTTCAGAATCAGCAATGTTCCTATTGGACGCTACAATATTCAAGCGTCTTTTACGGGATATCACATAAGCATAATCAGTGAGGTATCCGTAACTTCATCCAAAGAAGTATATGTAGAAATTCCGATGGACGAGAATATCCAATATCTGGCAGAAGTCCTCGTGAAGCCGGAAATAAAGAAAAACCGGACGATCAATCCTATGGCTATCACAGGCGGCCGTATGATCAGCATGGAAGAAGCCGGCAGATTTGCCAACGGCTTCGATGACCCTGCACGATTAAGCGCCGCTTTCGCAGGAGTAGCGGGAGACATCGGCACCAATGCCGTAGCCATTCGCGGAAACTCCCCGCAATTCACGCAATGGAGGCTGGAAGGAATTGAGATACCCAATCCGACTCATTTTGCCGATTTGTCGGGATTGGGCGGAGGTTTCCTGTCAGCTCTGAGTACACAGGTGATCGGAAATTCGGATTTTTACAACGGAGCTTTTCCCGCAGAATATAACAATGTATTATCGGGTGTTTTCGATATGCACCTGCGCAATGGAAATAATCAAAAGTACGAACACGCTTTTCAAGTCGGACTAATGGGTATCGATCTGTCATCAGAGGGACCAATCAGTAAAAAGCGAGGAAGTTCTTATCTCGTTAACTATCGTTTTTCGACTACATCACTGGCTACCGGCAATGACCTGAATCTTAAATATCAGGATTTAGCATTCAAGCTAAACTTTCCGACCTCCAAAGTCGGCACCTTTTCTATTTGGGGATTAGGATTGATTGACAGAAACAAAGCTCCAATAGAAGAGCGTTCCAAATGGGAAACTCTGGGAGACCGACAAGCGGGAGAAAACAGACTCGAAAAAATGGTGGGAGGACTTGCACACAAGTATGTGATGAATGAAAACACGTATATCCGCTCTTCCCTGTCTGCTACTTATTCCAAAGATCATACAGTGGTAGATCAACTAGCAGATGACAAACTTATCAGAGTAGGAGATATCCGGAACAGCAGGTGGGACTTCGTTTTTAATTCTTATCTGAATACGAAGTTCAGTCCGAGACATACTAACAGAACGGGGGTTACGATTACAAACCTTCACTATGATCTTGATTATCAGGTCAGCCGTTATTTCGGATTAAACAGACCTATGGAACAGATTTCAAAAGGTGATGGTGAAAGCACAGTCTTTTCGGCCTATAGCAGTTCGGTTATCAATCTGAATAATAACTGGGACACTAGCTTAGGAGTAACAGCCCAATATTTTACTTTGAACAATAACTTATCCATCGAACCGCGGGTTGCCCTAAAATGGAAAATAAATCCGAAACATTCTTTGGCGTTGGCCTATGGATTACATAGTCGCAGGGAAAAGCTGGATTATTATTTTGTAGAAAAGGTCGTCAACGGCAAGAACCAGTCAAATCGATATCTGGATTTTTCCCGGGCACATCATGTCGGGATGACATACGACTGGAATATCAATCAAAACCTGCATTTAAAGATAGAGCCTTATTTCCAATATTTATTTCGTATACCGGTTGAAAAGAACTCCTCCTTCTCGGTCATTAACCATGAGGAATTTTATTTGGACAGAATCTTGACCAACACCGGTCAAGGCAGAAATTATGGAATAGACATCACGCTGGAACAATATATGAAAAATGGCTTCTACTATATGATTACAGGTTCTTTGTTTAAATCGAAATATAGGGGAGGAGATAACGTTTGGCGTAATACAAGACTGGATAAGAACTATCTGCTGAACTTACTTGCCGGAAAAGAATGGATGGTCGGCAAACTTAAACAAAACGTACTGAGTCTCAACGGACGTTTATTCTTTCAGGGAGGGGAACGCTACACCCCCGTAAACGAAGAAAGAAGTCAGACAGAGCATGACATCGTTTTTGATGAAACGAAAGCATACAGCAAAAGATTCAATCCTTCCATAAACGGTGATGTTTCTGTCAGCTTCCGAATAAATAAGAAAAGAGTATCTCATGAATTCTCATTGAAGATTCTGAATGTAGGTATGCGCACCGGAATGCACTTTTACCAATACAATGAAAAGACCTTTGAAATTGAAGAGAAAGAAGGAACAGGGTTAATTCCCAATATTAGTTATAAGATTTATTTCTAGACAAACTAAAATCCTAAATGTCTTAAAGTAATCATTATGCTCTGTCATTCAGACCTCCCGTTACCAAGGGAAATGTTCTGAATGACAGAAACTCTTATGTACAATGACTTTCGGTAATTATGATATAACAATCCAGAATTAAAAAAAATCCTAATCAGTAATATTGGTATAACTTTCTGTAATTTATATACTGCAAAAATCAATCACTCTGCTTAAATTTGCATCGGTTAAAAAGCATAAGATTCGATTCTGATGAAATTGAAAATAATTAAGATATAACTACTATAAATTGAAAATCTAATAAATTTATGTTGCGTACTATCAGACTTACAGCCGCAATCGTGTGTTTCACACTTATTACTCTGCTGTTCCTTGATTTCACAGGGACATTGCACACATGGTTCGGATGGCTGGCGAAAATTCAGTTTCTGCCGACAGTATTAGCCTTGAACATAGGTGTCGTGCTATTCCTTATTGTGCTCACATTACTATTCGGGCGTATTTATTGTTCGGTCATTTGCCCGTTAGGAGTATTTCAGGATGCTGTTTCATGGTTCTCCGGCAAACAGAAAAAGAACCGCTTCCGTTATTCTCCGGCTTTAAAATGGCTGAGATATGGTGTATTGGCTGTATTCATCCTTGCCTTGGTTGCCGGACTGAATGCTTTTGTCGTTCTACTGGCACCTTACAGTGCATACGGCCGGATGGTTTCCAGTCTGCTGGCTCCGGTATGGCAATGGGGAAATAATCTCTTGGCATATTTTGCCGAACGGGCAGAAAGCTATGCTTTCTATGAAGTGGATGTCTGGATGAAAAGTCTTTCAACACTGATCATTGCTGTGATTACCCTTATTGTGCTTTTTGTTTTGGCATGGCGTAACGGACGTACTTATTGCAATACCATTTGTCCTGTTGGCACCGTATTGGGATTCATATCACGATACTCCATCTTCAAGCCTGTGATCGATACTTCCAAATGTAATAGCTGCGGATTGTGCGCACGTAATTGTAAAGCATCCTGTATTAATGCCAAAGCCCATGAAATTGATTATAGCCGTTGTGTCGCTTGTATGGATTGCCTGGGAAAATGTAAGCAAGGAGCTATTAAATATACCAGACGTATTCAAAAGAAAGAAGGGGGTAATACGGAAACGGTTAAAATAAAATCCGTGACCTCGGAACAGATTGACAATGCCCGTCGTAGTTTTCTTTCGGCATCGACTATTTTCGCTACTTCTACCATACTGAAAGCACAGGAGAAAAAGGTAGACGGAGGATTGGCAGCCATTGAAGACAAGAAGATTCCCAACCGGGAGAATCCGATTTATCCTCCCGGATCATTAAATGCACGCAACTTTGCCCAACATTGTACTGCCTGTCAGCTATGTGTCTCTGTTTGTCCTACTCAGGTATTACGTCCATCCGGTAATCTCGCAACTCTCATGCAGCCGGAAATGTCCTACGAGCGTGGTTATTGCCGTCCGGAGTGTGCCAAATGTGCGGAAGTATGCCCTACAGATGCCATTCATCTGACCAGCCTGGCAGAGAAATCCGCTATCCAAATCGGGCATGCTGTATGGATCAAGGAGAACTGCGTACCGCTGACTGATGGAATGGAATGCGGCAACTGTGCCCGCCATTGTCCGGCAGCCGCTATTCAGATGGTAGCTTCCGATCCCGAAATAGCGGACTCACCGAAGATTCCGGCAATCAATGTCGAACGGTGTATTGGTTGCGGTGCTTGCGAGAATCTTTGTCCATCCCGTCCTTTTAGTGCCATTTACGTGACCGGACATCAGATGCACAGAATTGTATGATTTAAATCAGAACAAGATTATGGAAGAAAAAAATAAGAAAGACATAAACAGAAGAGATTTTATCAAAATCGTAGGTATCAGTGCAGCTACATCGACAGCGATACTATACGGATGCTCGTCAAAAGGCACTTCTTCATCAAGCAGTGCATCGGCAGAAGGGGAAATTCCTACCGACAAAATGACTTACCGCACGTCTCCAACAACAGGCGACCGCGTGTCGCTTTTAGGATACGGCTGTATGCGCTGGCCTCTCAAACCGTCTCCCGACGGTAAGGGTGAAGTGATCGATCAGGATGCAGTGAACGGATTAATCGATTACGCCATCGCTCATGGAGTAAACTATTTCGATACATCTCCGGCCTACGTACAAGGTTTTTCTGAGAAATCCACAGGAATTGCACTAAGCCGTTATCCACGTGATAAATACTTCATTGCTACCAAACTATCCAATTTCTCTCCGGATACATGGTCACGCGAAGCTTCCCTCAAAATGTATCATAAATCTTTTGCAGACCTTCAGGTGGACTATATCGATTATATGCTGCTTCATGGTATCGGTATGGGGGGAATGGACGCCCTTAAAGGACGATATCTGGATAATGGAATGCTTGACTTTTTGATAAAAGAACGTGAAGCAGGTCGCATTCGCAATCTCGGATTCTCCTATCATGGCGACATCGAAGTATATGATTATCTGCTTTCCCGACACGATGAGATAAAGTGGGATTTCGTACAAATACAGCTTAACTATGTGGACTGGAAGCACGCGAAAGAGACAAATACCCGGAATACCGATGCCGAATATCTGTATGGTGAGCTACATAAAAGGGGGATTCCATCCATTATCATGGAACCGCTTTTGGGAGGTCGTTTGTCTAAACTGAATGACAATCTGGTGGCACGCCTCAAACAACGCCGTCCGGAAAGCAGCGTAGCTTCATGGGCTTTCCGCTTTGCCGGAACGTTCCCCGATATATTGACTGTATTAAGCGGTATGACGTATATGGAACATTTGCAGGATAACCTACGCACTTATTCTCCATTGGAACCGCTGACTGATGAAGAGATGGATTTTCTGGAAGACACGGCACAGTTAATGCTGAAGTATCCTACCATCCCTTGCAATGACTGCAAATATTGTATGCCATGTCCGTATGGCCTGGATATTCCGGCTGTCTTATTACATTATAACCGTTGTGTCAATGAAGGCAATGTTCCTAAAAACGGACAGGATGAGAATTATGTCAAAGCCCGCCGGGCATTTCTTGTAGGATATGACCGCAGTGTACCTAAACTCCGTCAGGCTAGTCATTGCATCGGATGTAATCAATGCGTACCTCACTGTCCTCAAAACATAGATATACCCAAAGAACTGCACCGGATAGACCAATTTGTAGAACAACTGAAACAAGGAACCTTATAATGGAAGAATTAATCAACTTATTACACTCGGGAGGATATTCCTGTGTGATTGCCAATGGAGACAACATACGTACCTTTACCCAACGTGGCGTAGCAGATTTATATGATTTGCTGACACAGGAACCGGATTTCCTGAAAGGAGCTTCGATAGCCGACAAAGTAGTAGGGAAGGGGGCTGCCGCCCTCATGATTTTGGGAGGTATCCGGGAACTTCATACAGACATCATCAGTTCGAAAGCGTTGGATTTATTACGAAGCTCGGATATAAAAGTCCATTTCGTACAAGAAGTACCTTTTATATGGAATCGTGATCACACAGGCTGGTGTCCGGTAGAAACGATGTGTAGCGAAGAAGAATCAGCAGAAGCCATATTGCCGCTGATTCGTGATTTCCTCGAAAAAATAAGAAGTGGTAAAAAGTTGCAGGAGAAATAAAAGCGCGAAACAGAATATGAAAACAAATACAGTTTGTTTGTTTTTGTTCGGCAGCCTGCTTTCCATTTCAGGAATGGCACAACCCGGAAAAGACAGCACACAAGTCAAAAGAAACTATACTATTGACGAAGTCGTAGTTACCGGAACACGGAACGAGACGGATATTCGTCACCTTCCCATGACTATTTCAGTAGTAGGAAGGCAACAAATAGAGAAAAGATATGAACCTTCACTTTTGCCGCTACTGACGGAACAGGTTCCCGGATTCTTTACTACCAGCCGTGGTATCATGGGATATGGTGTATCCACAGGTGCGGCAGGTGGCATGAGTCTGCGTGGTATCGGAGGCAGCCCGACAGCAGGTTTATTGGTTTTGATCGATGGACATCCGCAATATATGGGATTGATGGGACATCCGATTGCGGATGCATATCAGTCTATGTTGACAGAGAAAGTGGAAGTCTTGCGCGGCCCTGCCTCTGTACTCTATGGCTCGAATGCAATGGGCGGAGTAATCAATATAGTCACCCGCAAACAGCAAGATGAGGGAGTAAGAACGAATATGCAGGTAGGGTATGGCTCATACAACACTTTGCAGACGGAATTTTCCAACCGTGTAAAGAAAGGACGTTTCAGCAGTATCGTTACCGGTTCTTACAATCGTACGGACGGACACCGCCCCGATATGGAGTTTGAACAATATGGAGGATACGCAAAATTAGGATATGATTTCAGCTCTTCCTGGAAATTCTGGGGAGATGTAAATGTAACCCATTTCAATGCTTCCAATCCGGGAACGATACAAGTTCCACTTATCGACAATGATTCGCGTATTACACGTGGTATGACCTCGCTTGCCTTGGAAAACCATTATGAGAAGACATCAGGAGCTTTGAGCTTTTTCTATAATTGGGGACGGCATAAAATCAATGACGGATATAAAACAGGAGAACAGCCGCAAACATCACACTTTAATTCTAAAGACAAGATGTTCGGCATTTCCTGGTATCAGAGCGCTACGTTCTTCACAGGCAATCGTTTGACGATAGGATTTGACTATCAGCACTTCGGAGGCAAATCATGGAACAAAGTCTTGGCTACCGGAGAGCGGAAACTGGGAGTAGACAAGCAAATGGATGAATTTGCAGGATATGTCGATTTCCGCCAAGATATAAATAGCTGGTTGTCATTGGATGCGGGTGTTCGTGTAGATCATCACTCTCATGTAGGCACTGAATGGATTCCACAGGGAGGACTGGCTTTTCATCTTCCCAAAAGTGCAGAACTCAAAGCGATGGTGAGCAAAGGATATCGTAACCCTACTATTCGGGAGATGTATATGTTTGCTCCTGCCAATCCGGAACTGAATCCGGAGAAACTGGTCAGTTATGAACTTTCCTATTCCCAACGGTTATTGGAAGGAGCCTTGTATTACGGACTGAACCTGTATTATATTAACGGTGACAATATTATTATGAGCAATGGCTTGACGCCTCCGCTGAACGTCAATTCCGGAGAAATAGAAAACTGGGGAATTGAAGCGAATATCGGTTATCGGTTTAATTCTCATTGGAATGTGAATGCCAACTATAGTTGGTTGCACATGGAAAACCCGGTTCTCGCCGCTCCTGAACACAAATTGTATGTCGGAGCAGACTATACTGCAGGTCGCTGGACTGTATCGACAGGAATGCAATATATTAAAGGACTTTACACTTCTGTAATCGTTAATAATAAAGGCACCGAGCAACAGGATAGTTTTGTTTTATGGAATCTGCGAGGAAGTTATCGTATTTGTAATTTTGCCAACATCTTTGTGAAAGGTGAAAACCTGTTGGCACAACGTTACGAAATAAATACAGGGTATCCCATGCCCAAGGCAACATTTATGGGTGGTATTAATTTGAATTTCTAAAAGAATAAAGATATGGAAACAACAGTAAAACTCTATTCACTGAATTACAGTAATGTGAAGACCTATTTAGCAACCTCGTTATTCATCGTTGGCAATATCCTTTTTCCCAGACTCTTTCATCTCATTCCACTAGGTGGATTAACCTGGCTGCCTATTTATTTCTTCACTCTGATCGGTGCTTACAAATATGGCTGGAAGGTCGGTTTGCTAACTGCTATCTTGTCTCCAGTCATAAATTCTTTGCTCTTTGGTATGCCAGTGCCCGCAGTATTGCCTGCCATTCTATTGAAATCCGTATTATTAGCTATCGCCGCCGGATGGGCTGCGCAACGCTTCGGACGCATTTCTATCCCTGTATTAGCAGGAGTAGTCTTGTTTTATCAGATCATCGGCACATTGGGAGAGTGGATGTATATAGGAAATTTCTACAAAGCTGTTCAGGATTTCCGTATTGGGATTCCAGGAATGTGCCTGCAAGTATTAGGAGGTTATTTGTTTATTAAATACTTGATACGCAAATAATATTCCTATTTATTGAATAGATAAGAGGTAGCTTCTTCTACAAGGGAAAAGCTACCTCTTATCTATGCTTATTTTATTTATCCGAATCGTCCTGAGAGGTATCATCTTCAATAATAGCGGAAGAAGTACCATATTCCTTAGCATACTGGCTTGGACTCATTTTATATTCTTTCTTGAATACTTGTCGGAAATATTTGGACTCTGAAAATCCACATAGTTCTGAAACTTCAGTAATATTATGCTTGCCTTCTTTTAGCAACTGTACAGCACGTTTCAAACGGACTGATTTTATAAGCTCTTGGGGAGAGAGATCTGTCAGTGCTTTCAGTTTACAATAAAAACTGGTGCGACTCATACCATGCAAATCATTGAGTACTTCAACGGAAAAAGCGGCATTATCAATATTATCCTCAATACTCTTCTTCACATCCGATATAAATTTCCAATCAAGGCTATTCATTCCATTCGCCAATGGTGTCATGACTTTGGTATCTTCTATTTCCAGATTGGCATATCTGCTACGCAACAGTGCACGGTTTGCCAATAAATTAGCAACACTTGCTTTCAGAATTCTTACGCTGAATGGTTTTACAATATATTCATCAGCGCCAATATGAAGCCCATCCAATATATTCTGCTCTTCTCCTAAAGCAGTGAGTAACAATACCGGAATATGAGATGTTTCTATATCATTTTTAATGGCAATACACAGTTCATCACCCCGCATTTCCGGCATCATAATGTCGGAAAGAATAAGCTCTGGCCAAAATTCTTTTGCAATGATCAATGCTTCCTTACCATTACCGCAAGCCTGCACATTATACATTGGTGATAATGAATTGACCAGATAAGCGCGTAGTTCATCATTATCCTCAACAATAAGAATACGTTGCAGATTCTCATCGTTTGTCTTTACAGCCGCTTCGGATATAATTGGAGCATCCAATACTGCTTCCTGTCTGCCGGGTTTCTCCGGATCTATCAGATTCGAATGACGGAAATGCTTATTACCCTTCGGGAAAACAATAGTGATAGTGGTACCTTGTTGTTCAATGCTCTCTATATTTATCTTACCACTATGAAGACTCACTAATTTTCCAACTAGTTTTAGTCCGATTCCACTACCGGTTATCTTTGCGTTAATAGCATTCGTACCCCGAAAGTGCATCTTAAGTAATTTGTTCTGTTCGTTTGCCGGAATGCCTATTCCCGTATCTTTGACTTCCAGCCTCCAGGATTCTTTAGTCTCAGAAACAAATATGCTGACCATTCCATTTTCAGGTGTATATTTCAACGCGTTGGATACCAGATTCTTTAAGATAGAATCCATCTTATCTTTATCGAACCATACATTCAGATAATTAAAGTCACTTTTGTATGTAAAGTCAATATGCTTGATGTTAGCATACGAACAAAAACTATTATAAATTTCATTCATATACGTATTCAGTTCATATTCGGAAATATGCAATTCAGAAGAATAAACATCAGCCCGCTCGAAATTAATTAAGTTAGTACTCAGCCGTAAAAGGGCATTTACATTTCTCAATGCCGTGTTTATACGCTGCGAACCGATCTCTGTCAATGTTTCCTCTTCAACAAATTCTTCTAAAGGAGCCTTTATCAAAGTAAGAGGAGTACGGATATCATGAGCAGTGTTTATAAAGAAATGTGTCTTTTCATCTGATATCTTTTTCTGCTTTTTCAGAATCATAATCCGGAAAGCAATACCGAATAGAAACGCAATCACAAGTATATAAATGAATATAGCCCATCCGCTAAACCATACAGGCTGCGCTATTATTATTTCGACCTGCCGTTCTTCGAAAACAATACTAGGCTCTTCTTTAGATATAGCACGCACATAAAGTTTATAGTTGCCAGGGCTTAAATTGGTGAAACGAATCAGACTATTACTGTTCAATTGCACCCATTCATTATATGAAGAACCTTCCAGTCTCCAATAATATACAGAATGGGAAGGAAAATCATAATTGATAGAAGAAACCCGGAATGAAAAGGTATTCTGACCGTATTTCAGCTTCAATACATCTGTTTTATCAATATCTTTCTCCAGAGGAGAGTCCTTATCCCCCGGATAAATAGGCTGATAAGAAATATGAAAATCGCTGAATATCATTTTTGAGTATTCATAATCCGGTAACTTGATGCCTGCGGGAAATTCAACAGCACCATCAACGCTTCCGAAAACAAAACTTTTATTTTTGCGTAAAACGCCGGAAGTAGCGTTGAAACAGGCCGACATCATTCCTTGCTCTCGGCTCCAGTTGTGGAATGATCTTTTCTCCGTAGAAAAGCTGGTGATTCCGCTTTCCGTACTCATCATTATCTGTCCATCCATTTCCGGAAGAATAGTATAGATATTATTGGAAACAAGTGCCGAATTATCGGCATAATAGTGTTCGAAACTCCTATTTTTAGGATTATATATAAGTACTCCCGAACCATTTGTACCGATGTACAGTGATCCATCATTTGCCTGATAAAGCGTATTGATATAAGTCGACTCCACAGGCATTAAAATATACTGATACTCACCAGAGTTTCGATCAAGCAGAAATAGTCCTGTGGCAGTTCCCACCCACATAGAATTGATATCCTTTTCCTCAATAGCTGTAACAGTATTTACTCCAGGATACAGACGGACAGTATTCTTTCTCGGATCAATACACTTTAGATTGTAATATCCTCCCGACCATATATACCCTTTTGAATCTTTAATCATATCCCGTATATATTTATCTGGTCGTATGTTGACAGAACTAAGCAGGAAAGGCGAGAAATACTCTACAGCCAATGTCTTCTTATTAATCTTATAAATGCCCGACGTATATCCTCCTGCCCAGATAATGCCCGGCGAAACTTCACACAAGGTGATGAAAATATGATTTTTGTCTTTCAGTTGCTTATCAAAAGAACTTAAGAAAGAATGCCATTGACCTGTTTTGGAATCATGGAAACTGATCCCATTGCTTGTTCCAAACCATAAGTCACCTTCACTATCTTCAATGACCGCATGAACCTGATCATTGACAATAGACTGTTTATTACCGATAGAATGTTTTATCCAATGATAATTCTTATAACGGGGATCGACTACCGTAATCCCTGCCGGATAATTGGCAAGCCAGATTCGTTTTTCTTTATCAATATAAATATCCGTAATGTTATTTCCATTCATTTCATTATAACTTTCATAGTTTGCTACAATGTATGGAGAAGTTTTACAGGTATTTACATCTATTTTGTGTACTCCCATTCCCTCTGTGGCAACTAAAAGTTCCTTTTCATTCAGCGGTCTGATATGAGTGATACTTACATCACCCAAAGCAGTATCTGGCTTGATAATTTGTTGAGTTGACATATCATAAGCAAAAGTACCATCACTGAAAGTACCAATAAAGAGCCTTTGAAGTTGTCGGTGATAATAAAGCCCGTTTATTTGCGTATAGACATTATCAAGCGTTTCAAAAGGAATAATATGCAAAGCTCCTTTATTTAACTGAGTATACCGGACCCCCATTTCTGTTGCCACAAAGAAATGAGTATCATCCGCCTGTTCTACTACTGTGATATTCTCATCCAATACATTAGGAAACTGTAAAGTCTGTGCTGTTTCCGTATTATACAACAAGATAGAATCATTGCTGCACAACCAAATATTACTGTTACGATCCAAATAACCGTAGCTGATAACATCAGTGGCTTCCGGCAATTTGTAAATCATCTTAAAACGGTCATATTTCTCTTCATACTGAAAGATACGTCCTTTTCTTCCAATCACCCATATTCCCCCTTTTTTATCTGCATACAGCCATCCGAGATCTATGTCCGAATTTAGCTCCCTGTTTGCTTCAATTAATTTATAGTGTTTTATATCCTGACCGTTGTATCGGTCCATACCTTCGTTGGTGAGAAACCACATATATCCCTGACGATCTTTCTGAATATTGTATATTCTCCGGTTACTTAAACCATCCTCTACTCCAATATATTTGTATGTTTGTCCATATGCCATCAACGGCAACAAAAATAAAAATAGTATAATATTCCTCATATAGATGTTTACATTTAAAGTAGTACTATAGCCTATCTCCAAATAATAGTTAACAAAATAAATAAAAAAGGACGAGATAATCAAGTAAAATGTTCAACAAAAAACATTTTATTTCCATTGTTAATTATTCGTTGGCTGAAATATTATAGTTTTGAGTAATTATTGTTTAAAATCTGCAACTAAAAGTATATCTGTCAACTGAGTTTTCGTTTATAAACCCATATACTTAATGCAAAATAAACAATCACCTGAATCCATAAAGTAATGTATTCAAGTTGGATATCAGCCATACTTGCCCCCATTGAGTTCAACTTCACAAAGGCAAGTGTAGCAGGTGCTGCCGGAAAAATATAATGAGCAGCTTTCCAATACCAAGGCATTAGCTCCATCGGATAGGAAACACCGGAAAGAAAAATCAGTCCTACCGAGAAAAATGCAATCATAAGCAATGGTGCTTCCGAATCAGTGAAATATCGGGAGGCTGCCAGCCCCAGAAAAGAAGTCGCCAGCAAGTAGGGGATCATCATCAATACAATATACAATCCGTTTCCAATATTGGGAATACTAAAGAAATGAGGAAGCAACCCTAATAGAAAGAATGAAAAAACAGCATACAAACTACAGTAGACAAACGTTTTCCTTGCTACAATACGTATAGCGACTGCCCAGCTTTTTCCGAAAGGAGTATAGGCAAGGATACCTTTTGTCATATGTTCTTCTCCGGTCAGCATACCTATGACCATCAGTAATGTCTGAAAAATAATAATGACCATAACGGCCGGAATCAGATAAGACCCATATCCTTCCGTATAGTTATAGAGTGCAGTTCCCGCTACATTTACAGGCTTTGCCATAGCTACCGCCAATAATCCCTGAGGAGGCAGAAAGACTGCTCCGTCCGGACGATATTTGTCATTGATAGCCAGCATCACACGTGAAGAAGCTCCTTGTAAGGCTTCAAAATAGAGAAAAGCATCGGTAGTGGCATACAGAGAAAACACAGCTTCATCTCCACGAAATACCCGTTCCTCAAAATCATGAGGGAGATATAAAATACCTTGTACTTTTCCAGCTTTCATCCATTCCTTAGCTTCGTGATAATCCATAGCCTGATCATAAATTTCCGCTTGAGGCGTAGCATCCAGCCAGCGGATGAAATTACGGCTCAACTCGCTATGTGAGTTATCGACTACGGCAACCGGGACATCCGTTACAATATTGGGGGCATACATATAATTATAGAGTAATCCGTACACGAAGATTCCACCCGTCAGTACCAGTAATACAGCATAGCTGGTACTGATAGCCCAATATTCACGTCGGATGATGAACGATAACTGTTGTAACTTATTTAATTTTTTCATATTTATGACTTTCTATGGCACGTTTCAGATGAGGAAGCAACACAAAAGCCAGCAACGGAAAGATACATAGTATCACAACCGATGGCCAAAGGTAGATAAAACCACTCCCTCCGTAGAGCATATTTTGCATCATTTCTGTAAAATGCCGGACAGGAAAAAGATAGGAGGCATCTCGTACCAAAGGATACATATTGGTCACCGGAAAAGTGACACCGGATAAAGTAGCTCCCAAAGAGCCGACCATGGAAACAATACTTATGATGAGAGAGATAGCCGGAAATAGCGAAAACAGGAATAATCCCAAGGCCTGCGTTGCCACGACAAAAAGCGCTGTCAGCATATTCATCAATAACCAGCTTCCTTGAAAAGGAATATGCAGAATGCCGAACATCACATAATTTGCCAGCCATCCTATCAGAATAAAGATAATAGTGTAGGGGAGTAGCTTTCCCAAAACAGCCGTTACCATATTTCCTTTGGCAACAAACAGCCATTCATCGGCAGTGCGAAATTTAATCTCAATTCCGACTGCATATACAGTAATGAGTAAAATCAATACCTGAAACAAGACGAAGAAAAACGGTTGGCTCAGATAAACCGAATAATCCAGACTTGGATTGTATATAGGGTGATTGCTGGCTTGTACGGGCAACAAGAATGTAGTGATCTTGTCTTGTTCCACTCCGAGAGCGACAGCTTGCATCACAATGGGAGAGAGCGACACAGGAGCCAGCGACGTTTCGAAAGCAGCCATCAATTCGCCGCCTACCGAAAGCAACGCATAATGATAATAATAGGAGAGAGTCGCATTCTTTCCCGAAATAGCATCTTGCTCAAATTTTGGAGGAATGGAGAGATAGCCATAAATTTCCTTCTTCTGTACGGCCTTTCGGGCAGCTTCCTCATTCACAAAATGCCTTGTCACTTTAAATGTTGGCACAGCAGATATATTTCGGGCGATTGCTCGTGAAGAGGCAGTATTGTCCTGATCGACAATGCCGATGGGAATGTTTTCCATCTGACCGTTGCCGAAGATAGTTGCCATGAAGAAAAGGGTAAATAGCGGCAGGATGATACACACACCAAAATAAAGGCGTCGTGAAGTCATCCGTCGCCACTCCCTGAGCAGCACGGAACGAAAAGGAGAATATGTTTGTGATGAACTCATTCTATCATTCATTTAATGTCAGTAATACGGACATACCGGGGCGCAGGTCATCAACTTTCTGAGTGGGACGGGCATGAATCTCGAAGGTTCGTAAGTCATAACTTCCGGTCTGCTTCGTTGATTTCCAAGTAGCAAAACTTCCTAACGGACTGATATAATAGATTTTAAACTCAATACCTTTTTTATTAATAGCAGGCACATCCGCAACAAAGGTGCCCTCCATCTTAAATTGTGGCATCAAATCCTCACGTACATTGAGTACTACATGAATATCGTCCATGACAACCAGGTTCATAATAGGAGTTCCCGGCGCAACCAATTCCCCACGTTTAGGAAAGATGGTAGCTATCTGACCGTTTTCAGGTGCTGTCAGCCGGGCGTCGACCAATAGTGCCGAAACTTCTTCCACCGTACTTCTGGCAGCATTCACCATACTGGCGGCAGATTCTTTATCTTCTTTCTGTGCACCGTCTACCGCCATCTGATATTGTTCATAGGCTGCCCGTTCGGCTGCAACAGCAGCTTTATACATAGCTTCTACTTCATCTTTCCGCTGAGAAGTGACAACACTGTCTTTATATAAGGTAAGAATACGGTTATAAGTTGTTTTAGCCAGTGTAAGATCACTTTTTGTTTTGTTCCATAGTTGCAACGCGGTAGCAACAATCTGTCGACGGGTACCGGCATCTATTTTCTTATTCTGCTGTACGGCTACTTGCTCCAATGCATTCACCTGCTGATACTTGGCATGTATTTCGGGGCTGTTGATTACAACGAGAGTATCTCCTTGGCGTACCCAGTCACCTTCCTGAACCAAAAAGGTATCGATACGTCCAGGAAGTTTCCCGCTAATACGGATTTCTGTCGCTTCTGCCTGCCCTTGCAGGACGAGCGGTTGTTTGTGCATCAAGATTATTCCCAGAGCAGTAAAAATACCGACTGCCAGCATAATAATGACGAATGCCCATGAAAGGGTTCTACTAGTTGGTTTCATTGTTTGTTACGGTTTAGGTTGATAGTTTACAAATTGTTCCGGTGTGCCGCAGAGTGAAAGAAGATTCATCAATGCCACATCATATTCATAATATGCTGCCAGACGAGCCACTTTTACGTTGGCAAGCATGGTTTCAGCATCAATCACTTCGGTAGAAGTTGCCATCCCTTCAGTAAAGGATTTCTTTCGGATACGTACCAGTTCTTCACTTAGTTCGATGGTCGCATTCAGTGCTTTTACGTTATCCTGAGCTTTCTCCAATTGTGTATAGAGTTTATCCACTCCGACAGCAAGATCATCGCGTGCTTTCATTTTCCCTAAAGCCAGCGTTTGCTGGGTTAGTTTTGATTGCCGGATCTTCTTTTCCCGATCCAATCCGTCAAAGAGATTCCATGTAAAGCCAATTCCCACCATGGTACGCGGCAGTAAATTGCTTTGAATGCCATGCGAATAGAGGGTCTGTTTTCCAAAAAGGGCTATATTCGGCAAGTATCCGCTTTGGGCAATCCGTACTTCCTGTTTAGCGATATGTTCTTGCAGCTGCAGTTGATTAAGCATATAGTTTCCACTGTTGACCGACATATCAAAAAGCATTTTGGGTGGTAACGAATCATTCATGAAAAGGGGAGAAGTAGGAACGATATTCTCATCCGTATCTTTTTTATTCAACAAAACTTTCAAGGCACTCTGCACCACTGTTTCTTCCTTTCGTGCAGCTTCCAATGCCCGTTTTGCTTCATCCATATTCACTTGTGCAAACAGTCGTCCTGCTTTGTCTATCATTCCGGCAGCTTCCAGTTTCAACGCATTTTCATAATGCTTCTGCAGACCTTTATATGTTTCTTCACGTACCGCTATGACCTGTTGTGCCAACCGCAGACCATAATAACTTTCTGCCAACAGGTTTTGCTGGCTTGCAGCAGTCTGTGCACGATTCTCTCGCGCCAGATCCACCATTGTCCGACCAATATTTGTTGCACGAAATCTTTTTCCTCCGGAAAAGAGCACCCATTCTGCCGACAGATCAACAGTCGTCAAGTTTCTCGGAGTTAGTGGAAAGACAAGAGTATTGGCTCCTATTTTATCCAGAACAGCTGAGATTATCTGGTCATCCGGAATAATTGAATGTACAAAGTCTTTTGCCGGATCAGTAAACTGAGACAATGGCTGCTTCACTTCTATCTTCTCGGACATATGCACAAATGCACCTGTAGACTGCAAGGTAGGATACCAAAAAGCATTGAGCTTATCACGTTCTGCCTTGGCAATCTCTATCCCCTTATCAGCTATCTTCAAGCTCTGATTTCCCTGATTAAGCAGGTGCAACGATTCTTCGAAACTTAGCGGTGTCTGTGCATTTGTCTGAATGACGAAAAAACACAAAGCCCATAGTACAAAAAGTATCTTATTTTTTTTCATGCTGGTTAGGTTAAATCTAAAATTGAGACTTTCTAACAGATGAGAGGACGGGTTTGTTCACTTTGGCAAACAGAGAAAGAATCTTAAAAAAAATGTTCTATATTTAAGATTACACAAAGAATAGCCCCATACATATTTCATCAAACAGCAGAAATTATGCATAAAAACGCGTAATAATATACAGAATTTCAATATATTTTTGCATATATATTATCGGATTATACAGAAAAAGAACGTTATTTGAGCTATTTCCTTTTTAAAGGAACGATTACTTGGTTTTAAACCAACGGGACGTTGGTCGGTGAGGAACGTTCTGCTCCTTTAAAAGGAACGAATAAAACACAAGTAAAACAGGTCATTTGTTTTGGATACGACTAATATCTCAATCATTTTAATCTTTCAGATTGAATCAGTTAGTAGTCATTCTATTAACTTATTGTTAGTATAGGCAGACAAAATCACGCATATTGATAAGAATTAAATCCAATAATATTAAGTTTTGAAAATATCTGATTAGAAATCCAGAGGATTTTATCGAATCATTTTATTTCTATCTGTATATTTTAAATTGTACAGCAATCGAATATACGATTTTTCATATCCGATTCTTTTTTTCATCTGGAATAGAAATTATATTATAGATTTTCCTCTGCTAAAATTTGAAGAAATTTATTTGAGATATAAAAATTATGTTTACCTTTGCATCAACATTTCATAAGGCTTTTATGAAAGATACAAGTTGCGGTAGTAGCTCAGTTGGTAGAGCATTAGCTTCCCAAGCTAAGGGTCACGAGTTCGAGTCTCGCTTACCGCTCCATTATAAAACAGGTAGTCAGACAATGGCTATCTGTTTTTATATTTTTACAAGAGTTCTTTTAACTCATTTTCTTGATATTTTATGTATCAGATAAATACGATAAAGTCCTAGAAAAGTGACTATAATAGTAACTATAAATAGGTAAATCAGTCACATAAGGCGGTATAAAGAAAATAATGCAAGAAGAATAGGGCAGTTCGTTCCTTTTTCGTATTTTTGCACCCTGTTTTAACATCCAAGAAAACTTAAATAGAAAAATATAATGGCAAAAGAACTGAAAGACCTTACCAAACGTAGCGAAAACTACTCACAGTGGTATAACGATTTGGTGGTAAAAGCTGATTTGGCAGAACAGTCTGCCGTACGCGGATGTATGGTGATTAAGCCTTACGGATACGCAATTTGGGAAAAGATGCAACGTCAACTGGACGATATGTTCAAGGAAACAGGGCACGTGAATGCTTATTTCCCGTTATTAATTCCAAAATCATTCCTGAGCCGCGAAGCAGAACACGTAGAAGGTTTCGCTAAAGAATGTGCCGTAGTGACTCATTACCGTTTGAAAAATGCAGAAGACGGCTCTGGCGTAGTAGTAGACCCTGCTGCCAAATTGGAAGAGGAACTGATTATTCGCCCTACATCAGAAACAATCATCTGGAATACATATAAAAACTGGATTCAGTCTTATCGTGACCTGCCTATTCTTTGTAATCAGTGGGCAAACGTTTTCCGTTGGGAAATGCGTACCCGTCTTTTCCTGCGTACTGCCGAATTCCTGTGGCAGGAAGGACATACCGCTCATGCCACACGCGAAGAAGCAGAGGAAGAAGCGATTAGAATGCTGAATGTATACAGCGAATTTGCTGAGAAATACATGGCTGTTCCGGTAGTGAAAGGTGTAAAATCCGCTAACGAACGTTTTGCCGGTGCACTTGATACCTATACCATCGAAGCTATGATGCAGGATGGAAAAGCATTGCAAAGCGGTACATCTCATTTCCTTGGACAGAACTTTGCCAAGGCATTTGATGTTCAGTTTGTGAATAAGGAAAATAAGATGGAATATGTATGGGCAACTTCATGGGGTGTTTCTACCCGTTTGATGGGTGCTCTGATTATGACTCACTCCGATGATAACGGTCTGGTATTACCTCCACATCTGGCTCCGATTCAGGTAGTAATCGTTCCTATCTATAAGAACGACGAGCAACTGAAACAAATCGACGCGAAAGTGGAAGGCATTGTTGCCAAACTGAAAGCACTAGGCATTTCTGTGAAATATGACAATGCGGACAACAAACGTCCGGGCTTCAAATTCGCAGATTATGAATTGAAAGGTGTCCCTGTTCGTCTGGTGATGGGAGGACGTGACCTCGAAAACAATACAATGGAAGTAATGCGCCGTGATACACTGGAAAAAGAAACTGTGACTTGCGATGGCATCGAAACATACGTTCAAAAACTGCTCGAAGAAATTCAGGCAAATATCTACAAAAAAGCATTGGATTACCGCAATTCTAAAATCACGACAGTAGATACTTACGAAGAATTTAAAGAGAAAATCGAAGAAGGCGGCTTTATCCTGGCTCATTGGGACGGAACAACCGAGACTGAAGAAAAGATTAAAGAGGATACAAAAGCAACGATTCGTTGTATCCCATTCGATTCGTACGTTGAAGGTGATAAAGAACCGGGAAAATGTATGGTAACGGGCAAACCTTCTGCCTGCCGCGTCGTTTTTGCACGTTCTTATTAAAAATATCTATTTCAATAGTAAAAGAGTCAGATTTTTAAAATTGAGAATCTGACTCTTTTTTTATCCATTTCAGTTTTATTTCAGAAATATCTCTTTTCTTTGTAGACAGTAATAAAGAAAGGAGAAGATTTTATGAAGATATTAATTGTAGAAGATGAACCCTCTTTAAGAGAATTGATCCAACGTTCGCTGGAAAAAGAACGTTATGTCGTAGAAACGGCCGGAGACTTCAACAGTGCATTATACAAAATAGAAGATTACGACTATGATTGTGTCTTACTGGATATTATGCTGCCGGACGGGAGCGGTCTTGACCTTCTCGAACGTTTGAAAGCTCTCCACAAACGGGAAAATGTGATTATTATCTCTGCCAAAGATTCGCTGGAAGACAAAGTACTGGGACTGGAATTAGGAGCTGACGATTATTTGCCGAAACCATTTCATCTGGCAGAATTAAATGCACGGATCAAAAGTGTGATCCGTCGGAATCAACATGATGGAGAAATCTATATCCGTCAGGGAAATGTAAGGATAGAACCCGATAAATACCGGGTGTTTGTCAACGAACAGGAGCTGGAACTGAACAGAAAAGAATATGATATCCTGCTTTATTTCATAAATCGTCCCGGCCGTCTGGTCAATAAAAACACACTCGCAGAATCGGTATGGGGAGACCACATCGATCAAGTGGATAACTTTGACTTCATTTATGCACAAATCAAAAATCTTCGCAAAAAATTGAAGGATGCAGAAGCAAATATTGAAATCAAGGCCGTTTATGGATTCGGCTATAAACTGATTGTAGAATAATCGAAACCAGAAAGGATCATCCATGAAACTTATATATTATATCATTTTTCGCATCACCCTCGCCCTGACTCTTATCCTGACTGTCTGGGCAGTCTTTTTCTATGTTACGATGATTGACGAAGTCAACGATGAAGTGGATGATTCACTGGAAGACTATTCGGAAACAATCATTATCCGCGCATTGGCAGGAGAGGAGCTTCCCTCCAAAAATAATGGTTCCAATAATCAATATTATCTGAAAGAAATAACCAAAGAATATGCAAAGAGCCGGGAAGATATCCAATATAAAGACTCCATGGTATACATTGTAGAAAAAGAGGAAACAGAACCGGCACGTATTCTGACCACTATCTTTAAAGATGACGAAGACCGTTATTACGAATTGACCGTATCCACTCCCAGCATCGAAAAAGATGATTTGAAAAGTGCGATTCAAGTCTGGATTATTTTCCTGTATGTAGCTCTGTTACTTTGTATCATCATCATATCCGTATGGGTATTTTATCGTAATATGCGACCGCTGTATATACTACTTCATTGGTTGGACAGCTATCAGACCGGAAAGAAAAACAAACCTCTGAAAAACGATACACGGATCACGGAATTCCGCAAACTGAATGATGCGGCCACCCGTTACGTAGAGCGGACAGAACAAATGTTCGAACAGCAGAAGCAGTTCATTGGAAACGCCTCACATGAAATTCAGACACCGCTTGCCATCTGCCGCAATCGGTTGGAAATGCTGATGGAAGACGATTCTTTGTCCGAGAAACAGCTTGAAGAGTTGATGAAAACCCATCAGACACTAGAATATATCACCAAACTAAACAAATCCCTATTGCTACTATCAAAAATAGATAACGGTCAGTTCACTGACACCAAAGAGGTAGACTTAAACGTACTCCTCAGGCAATATCTGGAAGACTATAAAGAAGCCTACAGCTACAAGAACATAGAAGTAAGTATAACAGAACAGGCTAATTTCCATATAACCATGAACGAATCTCTGGCTATTGCTTTACTAACAAACCTGTTAAAGAACGCGTTCGTGCATAACGTAGACGAAGGACATATCCGGATTATCATAACCAAACATAGCATCACCTTCCGAAATTCCGGAGAGAAGCAACCATTGGATGAGACTCACATCTTTGAACGTTTCTATCAAGGGCACAAGAAAGAAGGATCTACCGGATTAGGATTGGCAATAACCGATTCCATCTGTCGTCTGCAACAGCTGAACTTGCGATATTACTTCGAACAAGGAGAACATTGTTTCGAAATCTCCAGTAAGAACCAGAGATAAAACAATTAATAAAACATCTGCCATCCAGAGCAAGACAATGTGCTGGATGGCAGAATTAATAGGGTACTACCTAAGATTACACCTTATGACAGTACCTGATTTGGATTCCGCATATATGATTATCGGGATCGGATTTCCCTTCTCATAAACATAATATACGAGATTGCAAAGCAGATAACAGTCGCTGCAATCAGCCCCGTGAGCTGTGGCCAAACAACAAGCAGACTCTGTCCCAACGGCAGCGGACTCGGAATAGCCCCTTGTACCTGTTCCATCGTAAGCGGTCCGATACTTCTGACAGAAGGCATCAGCAGCGTTGTAGTAGCTTCATTAAACAATTCACTGGGTGCCAGACGCATTAATCCAAGAATAAATTTCTGATAACTGATAATCTGATAAGGAGACGCCATCTGCGACGGACTTAATCCTTTTGCCACCAAATTGACAATCATCGTATAGAATACGCTGAAAAACAGCCAAACGGCTACGGAAGCCAGCGCAGAAGTAGCAGCCTGACGGAAACGGAGTGAGAATAAGATGGCCAGGTTCAACCAAAAGGCTACATAAAAGATACTCGTTATAAGAAAGAAAACGATTCTCCAGAATTCTTCAGCCGTAGGAGGAATGCCAATGGCAATCAATCCGAATCCCATCACCAAAAAGCCCAGTACAAACAGCATAATACCTATCACGATCAAAGCAGCCACAAACTTCGCATTAATGATACAATCACGATGAATGGGCTGAGACAGCATACGGCTCAATGTCCCCTTATTCTGCTCCGAATTGACAGCATCGAATCCCAAAGCAATTCCTAATAAAGGACCTAAAAAGTTAATAAACAGTACAAAGGAGGGGAGAGTCCCATCCGAAGCTGTGAATAACTTCAAGAAGAGGAACGAACTGTCCGGATCATCCGGTTTGATAGCCGCACCGATATTAGTAAGCGCCGTGTATAGCGATCCCATACAAGTAAGTGCTATGATACCGATCAGAATAAGAAAACGCCAGCTTTTGACATGATCGGATATTTCCTTATGTACGATAACCCAAAAAGGATGATTGACTTTACTCATGCCCTTCGCCTCCTTCCTCAAAATAATGGTTATAAATATCAGACAATTCCTGTTTCTTTTCTTTCAGCTCTGCCATATCAATCAGAGCAAGTATTTTGCCGTTACTGAACAATCCTACTCTGTCACATACTTTCTGTGCCTGGTCCAGATGGTGGGAAGAAAACAAAACCGTCAGCCCTTCCTCTTTGCTCAGCCAGCGAATCAGTTCAATAAACTCCTGAACACCCGCAGGGTCAATTCCCGAAGTCGGCTCATCCAGAATAATGATTTCGGGATTCTTAATAAGCACATCGGCCAGACCAAGACGTTGTCTCATACCGCGGGAATACTTTCCGGTTTTCTTTTTCAGCTGATCTTCAAGCCCTACGCGCTTCATCAGCTCCAGTGCTTTTACTTTCGCCTCCTTGTCAGGGATACCGTTCAGCCGTGCCGTATACATCAGATTTTCCAGACCTGTCATGTCATCATAGAATCCCACATCTTCGGGCAGATAGCCGATTTTCCTTTTCACTTCAATAGGATGAGTGGTAGAATTAATTCCACAAATCTCGACAATTCCCGATGTGGGCTCCGTTAATCCCAGCATCATCAAAATAGTAGTTGACTTTCCGGCACCGTTCGGACCCAGCAAACCGAAGATTTCTCCTTTCCGGATACTCAGGCGAATATGATCTACAGCAGTAAATTTACCGTATTGTTTGGTTAATTCGGTAAGTACGATCACTTGTTCGCCCATAATTTACCTCCTTCCATATTTACGGAACAGATAGTAGACAACACCGATAGTAGCCAGAATAATCAGAACACCTACCCATCCCCAAATCATCGGAGTCTTTACGGCAATTCTGAACTGCGCATCTGCATTCACTTCCGGAGTTTTGGCCATCATCGTAGTTACATAATCACCCGGAAGCGCTTTCTTAGATGCTTTCAAGATGGCTACAACAGTAGCCGTTTCTCCGGCTTTCAGCATTTCTATCTTTGACGGTTCGAAAGCTACATCCCAGTCAACCGGCTTGTTGGCAGACAGTTGGATATCTTTCAATAAAGAAGAACCTGTATTTTTAATTTCCAGTTCGATTCGTTTGGTATCACCGGCAGTCACATCAGAACTTAATAATCCTCTCGGGGTGGTCAGTTCCATCTGATAAGAACCGGTGACAACTACTTCCAGTTCCAGTTCGGCCGAAGTATTGCCTGTAGCGGCACGTACGGGAATTTTATAACTGCCAGCTTCCACATTGGCAGGAGGAGTGATGTCTATACTTACATTCTGGCTGCTGTTGGCTTCTACTTGTGCGGAAGTTGCCTGCTTATAATTAGGTTTGAAAATAACATTCCAGCCTCTGGGTGCTTTAGCCATCAACGCATATAGTTGCTGATCGGCAGTCTGATTCTTCAATGTGGCATTAAAAGTGAAAGTTGATTTGGAATTTCCCTGCATATTGGGCTGGTCGGTGGTAAACTCCGTCTGATAAGTACCTTGTTGTGCCACAACGACATTCAAAGGGAGTTGCGTTTCTCCGGCAGACACTACAAAATGGTAGCTGCCTCTGCTTACTTTTAAAGGAACATCTACTTTTAAATTAAAAGTCTTCTTTTCTTTAGGGAGTACGGCCAACTGACTGAGATTCCAACCACCGGATTTCATTTCATGTTTCCAGCTGCTTGATAGGCCACTGACGGAAAGATTGGCATTCACCAACTTGTCTGTGTTGTTAATCAGGTCGATGCTGTAGTCAATAGACGCCCCCGGTGAAACGGAGATTTTAGTGTAAGGTGTGTACAAAATCACGCTTTTAGGTATAGAGTCGTTAGCGTGTGTGTTACTCATGGGGAGTATTCCCAGCAAAACAGTTAATAATAAAAAACAATTTGTTCTCATAGTCATACGAAAGTTCTTATGGTTGATTTAATATGAATATTGTCAAATTTGTGCCTGCAAAAATAAGCGATGAATTTATTAGTTACTGTTAAAAGAAACAAAAGAATACAATAAGAAAGATTTCCTTTGTTTTTTTCGGATTTTGCCCAAAATTCCCAAATCTTTTCAGATTCTCCTCTCATCTTTGCATTATAAATTAAATGATAACAGTAAAACCAATTAAAAAAACAATGATTATGAAAAAGTTAGTATTCTTATTAGTATGCTTGTTCACTTTACAGACAGTAGCACGTGCAGATGACGATAAACCTATCCAGGTGACTCAAATGCCACAATTAGCACAACAGTTTATCAAACAGCATTTCTCTGACAGCAAAGTGGCACTGGCAAAAATGGAAAGTGACTTCCTTTACAAAAGCTATGAAGTGATTTTTACGAATGGTAACAAAGTGGAATTTGACAAGAAGGGAAACTGGGAGGAAGTAGATTGCAAGCACACCTCCGTACCTGTTGCCATTATTCCTGCCGCCATCCAGAAATATGTAACAACTAATTATCCGGATGCAAAAGTGCTGAAGATAGAACGTGATAAAAAAGATTACGAAGTAAAACTATCCAACCGTACAGAACTGAAATTTGACCTGAAGTTTAATCTGATTGATATTGATAATTAACTTTCTTAAAATCTATGACAACAATGAAACTCAAAATTTATACACTACTGATAGCATTCTGTGCAGCATGGAGCCTGCACAGCTGCGATAACGATGACGATGAATCAATCGCTGTTCCTACCGCATTGCAAGAAGCATTCTCGACCAAGTATCCTAACGTCAAGAACGTAAAGTGGGAAACAAAGGCAGGATATTATGTAGCGGACTTCTATGATGGATATGAGGCATCCGCATGGTTCACAACGGATGGCAACTGGCATATGACTGAAACGGATATCCCGTACACCGCATTGCCCGATCCGGTAAAGAGTGCATTCGAAGCAAGTGACTATAAGACATGGAGAAGAGACGATGTGGATAAACTTGAGCGGCAAGGCATCGAAACAGTCTACGTTATTGAGGTGGAAAACCAGAATCAGGAAGTCGATCTGTATTATTCTGTTGATGGAGTGCTGATTAAAAGCATTGCAGACACAGACGCTCATGAAAACGAGCACCTTCCGACCACTCAACTGCCCGCTGCCATGAAGACTTTCATTGATGGGAAATATGCAGGAGCAAGAATCATGGAAGTAGACGTGGAAGATGACAAAAACGACTGGGATTTTGGATTTACGGAAGTAGATATCATCCATTTCGACAGTGGCCTGAACCGCAACGTTTCAAAAGAAGTACTATTTGATAAAGGCGGAGAGTGGTATTCTACCTCATGGGAGGTACGGAGAAACGAACTGCCCGCCGCAGTGACCAATATCATCAGCGTTGAGTATGCAGGGTATCAGATGGATGATGCCGAATACTTTGAGATGGCAACAGGAACATCCTATTATCAAATTGAACTGGAAGGAAATAATTCTCCGGATATAGATATTAAAGTAACCACAGACGGTACGATTCTCAAATAAAATAAAATAGTGACACTATCGGTTATGGTATAGTGTCACTATTTATTTTTATTCCTGTGCCCGCTTTCTCTTTAGCTCCGACTTAGCTTTATCATCGGCAATGCTGTCTGTCTGCTGCTGTTGCACCTTTTCGGCTTCTTCACGTTTCCGCTTGCTGCGCAGTTTCCATTTATTCCAGAAGAAAAGGTCACTCCATTTATTGAAATCCTTCTTATACATGATACCGACTCCCTGCGTAGTAAGGTTTGTCTTTGTGTAGTAACGGTCATTTGTTTCATTATAAGCCTTCAGACGAATATCTCCCGAACGGTTGATCAGCCATTCAGCTTCGAAGTCGCCTATAAAGTTGGTATTCGCCATCGGATTGTCCCGATAGCCGAAATTACCATTAACCAACAGGCGGTTGTTCAGCAACTGACCGGACAGGATACCTTCTACTTCCATATCCGTCCATCCCTTATCACCCGTGCTCAGATTGGTACCGATATTCCAGTTATTAGTCTCAAAAACCTGAGACAAGGCATTATTCAACTGACCGGACAGGGTAGAAGAGAGTACCGATGACATCACGTTCGAGTTCTGATTGTTCCGTGCAGCATCTTCCGTATAAAACTTACCGATACCCAGCAGATAAAGAATCTGCATATTCATCTGCTCTTCCGTACTGATATAATTGCGCACCAACGTCTGAATTTCATCTCTTTCATTCGGAAGCTCGATACCCAGCTTAATGGTCGGCCGCAGTAAAATCCCGCTCAGATTCATGATACAGTTTACCCGTACATTAGTCTGCTGGGCAATGGAGGAAACATCCGGATTCAAGTCGTTCAGTGAAGCGGAATTCACCGTGTATGAAGCCTGAATATCCATATTCGCATCCAAAGGAGCACCGTTGAAAGTAATCGTACTTCCATCTTTGATGATAAAATCTTTGCGAATCACTTCCTGCAAACTGAACTTATATATTCCCTGACTGATCCGGTAATTACCGAACATCTTCACATCCCCTTTATTATAAAACTCCGTGCGTATGTTTCCTGTTCCCTTCGCACTGATGTAGTCTCCGGCTATAGGGTCCATAATAATTTTCATGGTGGCATCGGGTGTAGCATCTACTAGAATATTCAAACGAATATCTGTCTGATGCTCTTCTTCGTCCGCCTGACGCTTCTGTTGCATCTGCTCAAAATAGGAATTTACCCGAATGGAATCCTGAATGTTTCGACGGGGCGTTTTATCTACAAACTTTATAAACTGGGTGCTGGCAGCCGACGCCACATTTCCGTTGATATAGGTGAATACCGTATTCCGGTTGGTCGTCATGGCGAGATTTACGTCCAGTCCCTGTATCGCATTCCCTGCAAGCAACGCATTTCCCGTAGCATATACCGTTCCAAAGAATGGCATATCCGTCGATTCCTTCGTATTCATTAAGAGCATATTATTAGCCTGTATCTCAAAACGGTAATTTATATTCTTGAAATGCTGGAAACGCAGATACCCGTTCAAGGTTCCCGAATGCCCTTCCATATCGGCAATATGCATATTATTGAATTTCAATCCGGTAGGAGCCAAATGAATCGTATCTCTAACGGCAAAGTGGGTATTCAGAATATCAAACTTCATGGAAGCATCCGTCATAACAGCCCCATCTAGATTCAATCCCTTGAACTTTCCGTAAAAATGTACTTTTCCCGTTCCCCGTCCTTTTATATCCTGTGCTATTGATTTCATATAAAATTCGAGGAACTTCAAGTTCAGTTCATGGGCATCGATATTCAGATCGAGTCCGCTTTCCGGTTTCAACGGGTAGATCATACCGATGACTCGCGATGGTGACGGTGATATATCCTGAATGGAAGCATCCAGATAGATTCCTCTTTTCTCATTATCCCAGGCGCCATATACGTTCAAATCACCTAAACGGCCCTGATTGAGCGAGAAGTTCTTGACGAAGAGGCGGGTATTCATCACAGGTTTCTTGAACACGCTGCTGGCATATGCTGTTCCCGTAGCATCTCCTTCAAAGTTTACGTCATCGGATATGTTTGCAATATCAAATACGTATCCCATATTAATGTCTTTCAGGTCCACTTTTACGGTATCTGCCGGATTGTCGGAAAGCCGCCCATTGATACGCACATAACGGTCATGATGGCTGAAATAGAAATTATTCACATCCACCTTGCCCGAGTCCACCACTACCTGCGAAGGATGTATCTGCCAAAGTGTATCATTCAAGATAACGTCTGTCTGTTTCACATCCACCATCGCTTTCAGCAAAGGCTTTTCACCTGCTGTACGCAGGAATTGTGCAACAGCCGCCAACTTTCCGCTATAAGTTGCTATGGCATTATTTCCCCAGTTCAGAGTCGTGCTGACTTTATCTTCTTTGGCCTGTGCTTCCAGAGAAAGATTCACAGCTCCATTCTTTTTCAGACTGGTCAGCCGCACCTTCGCACTGATATGGTCCGAAGGATTCTCGCACAAGATCATACCCGACTCGATAAAGTTGTTTTTATATTGCAGGCGGGGGAAGTAGCCTTCCACACGTAGCCGCTGCAAGGCATCATTAAAATACCCTTTCAACGTAGAATGTGTATATACAGTCAACGGAACATCAAATATCGTAGATAAAATGTCCGTATTATATATATGTACATCAAACGCAAAATTATTGTTCGTCTCTATCGGTTTCTTCGGAGGCAATATCAAAGACGGCACATACCGACGCATGATATTGAAAATACTTGCCGGTAAAGTATGGTACTGGAATTTTCCCGCTATGTTTGCCGTCAGAAATTCAGAAGTCAGTTTAAGCTGATTTTCATTATCCTGCCGGGTAGCCCGTACATTCATGTTCTTCATGAAATATTCCTTGTCCGGTGCCCTGAACTCCAGACTGTCCACATTGATTTCTCCAATCATCTCGTCAATGGAACCTCCGGTAAAATTAGCTTTTACCTTCAGAGAGAACTCCGCATCCTGGTAGTCAGGTGTAAGATTTAAATCATTAGGACGGAACTTGTCGACAACGGCAAGGAAATTGAAAGTAGGAACCTTGGATGTCACATTCACATCTCCGTTCAGATAAATAGACCCATTCGGATCATCCAGCGCTATCTTTCCGTTAAATCCGCCTTGCTTGTATTCGCCGTCCAGCGTAATATTCTCATATTTATATCTGCTATATTCCACAGAAGCGATCAATCCCTTCAACTCTACAGCAGGAAGCTGTTTTTCGATATGCCGTCCATGTACATCAAGATTAAAGGTGATTTCCCCAAATTTCTCATTATTCAATAACTTGCCCAGTTCAAACTCTTCTGTTTTGACAGCACCGGAATAAGCAAACAGCCCCTTAGCCTTATCGGAACTTAACTTTAAGTCGGTTTTTACATTACCAAGCCCTGTACGAAGCTGTCCGTAAGTAACCAGATCGGTGAAGTATCCGGAAATCTCTCCACGGAAATCAATATCCCCCAAACGTTCCAGAAGGGGAGGTACACCATTGTAATTGCTGCTCAGATTACGCACCAAAAAACCGACACCACGATTGTTGGCGGAAAGTTCGGAAAGCTTCCCGTACACATACGCATCCTGCGGACTCGATAGTTCCTGAAGCGATACATCCCCCGATAGCCGGAACTGGCGGTCGTCGGCCGTAATCTCCAGATGAGAGCAGGTGAGCTGGTCGACCGTTCCCTTCACCTGCATATCCAGCGTTATCGGTTCCTTGAAATGCGCCAATACAGGAACAAAAGGGGAAATATCTTTCAGAGTAATCTGCGAGGGTAACGTACGGAAAGAAAAGTGGACCTTCTCCGAGAACTGATCAAAAGCCTTCAGACTGTCATACACCAAATGAATAGTATCCATCTTCAGTGAAGTTTCGGGCAACTCAATGGCAAAATTCTCTATATTAGTCCGTTTATCATTGGCAACCAATTTCAGACTCATCTTCTTTAAAGAGAATCCGGAAGCCTTTTCATCGAAGCTCAGACGCTTGATACCAAGATTCAAAGAATCCCTGCTCATCGCCTTCAATGAAATATTGGCTATAATATTCTGAAGCTGGACATGCTTGGCATTAAACTTTCCGGGAGTCTTTTCCTCTGACAATACATGATAAGCCATCCTTCCCCGACGAATCAAAACGGAATTGATACGCAAATCCAGCGAACTTTCCTTTTTTACAGTGTCCTTGGAAGCAAAAGCATCCAATACGAACTTAAAATTCGGAGGAGAGTCGGGAGTCTCTTTATTCAGATTGATGGTAAAGCCGAATAACTGGACACTGCTAATGGAAATCTTTCCCTTAAAGAAAGGAAGGATATCAAACTTAGCCGATAAGCGGGTTACTTTGAGCATTTCCTTGCCGCTCTGGTCGTCAAGCAGCACATCATCAATGATAATACGGTTTAATAGACCGATATTTATTTTGCCGATAGTCAGGCGTGTATTCAGCACCTCGGACAATTCCTTGGCGATAAACACACTCATTGCTCGCTGAACATTTGGAATATTCAGCAAAACAATAGTTCCGATATATACTCCCAGTACAATACCAACTACCCAGCGTACAGTCTTTTTCAGCGTTCTGATAAGCGATAACTTTTATTTAGCGAACAAAAATATAAAATAGTTCGTTATGAATCGTAGTTTTATCATTACTTTTGCACCGTTTAATAGTTTAAAAACATATGAGTGCAATAATATTAGGAATTGAATCCTCCTGTGATGATACGTCGGCAGCCGTAATCAAGGATGGTTATCTGCTGTCAAATGTGGTATCAAGTCAAGCCGTACACGAAGCATACGGCGGAGTAGTACCCGAATTAGCTTCACGGGCACATCAACAAAATATCGTTCCGGTGGTACACGAAGCACTGAAACGGGCAGGGGTTACCAAAGAAGAACTGAGTGCGGTAGCTTTCACACGTGGACCGGGATTGATGGGATCTTTACTTGTAGGCGTCTCTTTCGCCAAAGGATTCGCACGTTCACTCGGTATTCCTTTGATAGATGTTAATCATCTGACAGGACATGTCTTAGCTCATTTTATTAAAGCAGAAGGAGAAGAAAATATCCAACCGAAATTCCCGTTCCTTTGCCTGTTGGTATCCGGAGGAAACTCACAGATTATATTGGTAAAAGCCTATAATGATATGGAAATTCTCGGTCAGACGATTGATGACGCTGCCGGAGAAGCAATCGATAAATGTTCTAAAGTGATGGGTCTCGGATATCCGGGCGGACCGATCATTGACAAACTGGCACGTCAAGGCAATCCGAAAGCGTATACTTTCAGCAAACCGCATATTCCGGGGCTGGACTACAGTTTCAGCGGACTGAAAACTTCTTTCCTATACTCCTTGCGTGACTGGATGAAAGACGATCCCGATTTCATCGAGCATCATAAAGTGGATTTGGCCGCCTCTCTGGAAGCAACTGTTGTAGACATTCTGATGGACAAACTGCGGAAAGCTGCCAAAGAATATAAAATAAAAGAAGTAGCCGTAGCCGGAGGAGTCTCTGCCAATAACGGATTGCGTAACTCTTTCCGAGAACACGCTGAAAAGTATGGCTGGAATATTTTTATTCCTAAATTCAGCTATACGACCGACAATGCAGCCATGATTGCCATTACCGGATACTTCAAGTATCTGGATAAAGACTTCTGCTCCATTGATCTTCCGGCTTATTCCCGTGTCACATTATAAAACAGTTTTTTAACGTCATCGTCACTTTATATAATAAACTATTGTCATAGAATAATTTAAGTAGTGACGATTAAAGTGACGGCAATAACAATAGTGACGGCAAACACCGAAAAAATGTCACCGACCCAATAGGCGGTGGCATAAAGAAGCCTTGCTGAAAACAAAATGCACCTATATATAATAGGGAGACAAAGGAGGATTAATGATATAAGAAGCCTTCATTAAGAATCTTTGTTTATAGCATTCCTTCGTTCCACGTGCGTAAGCCGTCCAGTTCACATACGTGATCCATTCGGCTCACGCACATGAACCGAATGGATCACGTATATGGAACGAAAAAATGAAGTAAACCTAATGACTTAACATAGCGTATATACCTTATTAATATAGGTAGCATATTCTATTAACTAACGTAGGAAAAAGATGTTTGCTGAAGTTATTACCATTGGTGACGAGCTGCTGATAGGGCAGGTAGTCGATACAAATTCTGCCTGGATGGGGCAGGAATTAAATAAGATAGGTATCGAAGTTCTACGCATTGTTTCGATCCGTGATCGGGAAGAAGAGATCATGGAAGCAGTAGATAATGCGATGAAAAGGGTGAATATCGTTCTGGTAACCGGAGGACTCGGTCCCACAAAAGACGATATCACCAAACAAACTCTCTGTAAATACTTCCATACCGAACTGATATTCAGCGAAGAAGTATTTGAGAACGTAAAGCGGGTGCTTGCCGGGAAAATACCGATGAATGCGCTGAATAAGAGTCAGGCAATGGTTCCCAAAGATTGCACGGTCATCAACAATCCGGTAGGAAGCGCTTCTGTCAGCTGGTTTGAGAAAGACAATAAAGTACTCGTATCCATGCCGGGTGTTCCGCAGGAAATGACTGCCGTTATGACTGAGTCCGTATTGCCCAAGCTACGTGAGAAGTTTCAGACGGATGTAATCATGCACCGGACCTTTCTAGTACAACATTACCCCGAATCCATACTCGCTGAAAAGCTGGAACCGTGGGAGACAGCCTTGCCGGAAAGCATCAAATTGGCATATCTGCCCAAACTTGGAATCATCCGCCTGCGACTAACCGGACGGGGACAGAACAAGATAGAAGTGGAAAGCGCACTGAACGACGAGCAGGCTAAGCTGGAAGCGATACTGGGCGATGATATTTTCAGCGAAGAAGATATCCCACTGGAGGTAATCGTAGGCGAACTGCTGAAAAAGAAGAATTTAACCGTTTCCACCGCAGAAAGTTGCACCGGAGGAAGTATTGCGGCACGTCTGACGTCCATTGCCGGAAGTTCGGAATACTTTAATGGAGGAATAGTGGCATATTCTAACGAAGTGAAGATGAATCTGCTCCATGTTTCACCGGAAACACTGGAAGTGTATGGCGCTGTCAGTGAGCAGACTGTGATCGAAATGGTAAAAGGAGCGATGAAAGCGCTGAAAACCGACTGCGCTGTCGCAACTTCAGGAATTGCCGGTCCCGGAGGTGGAACACCGGAGAAACCGGTAGGCACTGTCTGGATCGCTGCTGGTTATAAAAATGAAATTCGTACTTACAGGCAGGAAACGAACCGCGGAAGAGCCATGAATATTGAAAGAGCGGGCAATAATGCGCTATTAATTCTTCGTGATTTGCTCAAATAAGGAAAAATTGGTGTCTGGAAGTGAATTATTTTAAGAAATCCTTGTTTTATACGGATAAAAGTGCTTACTTTGCGTCCTGTTTGAAATAAGTATAGATATAAAACTATAAAAATAAGATAGAAATGTCGAAGATTTGTCAAATTACCGGAAAGAAAGCCATGATTGGCAACAATGTTTCACACTCAAAGAGAAGAACAAAAAGAACCTTTGATTTGAACTTGTTTAACAAAAAGTTCTATTATGTAGAACAAGACTGTTGGATCAGCCTTAGCCTTTGTGCTAACGGTCTGCGTATCATCAACAAAAAAGGACTGGACGCTGCACTGAACGATGCAGTAGCTAAAGGTTTCTGTGATTGGAAAAGCATTAAAGTAATCGGCTAAACGTAGAGGAGAAAACTTACAATGGCAAAGAAAGCAAAAGGTAACAGAGTACAGGTGATTCTGGAATGTACAGAACACAAAGAGAGTGGAATGCCGGGAACATCTCGCTATATCACAACTAAAAACAGAAAGAATACAACTGAAAGACTTGAGTTGAAGAAATACAACCCGATTCTGAAGAGAGTAACAGTACATAAGGAAATTAAATAATAATAGTATAACCCATGGCAAAGAAAACAGTAGCAAGTTTGCACGAAGGCTCTAAAGAAGGTCGTGCTTACACCAAGGTTATCAAAATGGTGAAATCTCCGAAAACTGGAGCTTACGTTTTTGATGAACAAATGGTTGCAAACGAAAAAGTACAAGACTTTTTCAAAAAATAATCAGAATAGCATAAAACGCTATAAACACAAAATCCCCTCATTGGCAAACAGTGAGGGGATTTTTTATTGCTTCTTTTTTTACTTTTCCAATCCTTTGTTATATCTTTGTAGCATAATGTATTATACAAATAACTGTAGATATGGGATTTTTTAGTTTTTTTTCAAAGGAAAAGAAGGAAACTTTAGATAAAGGATTATCTAAAACCAAAGAGAGCGTATTCAGTAAAATCGCTCGTGCCGTGGCTGGTAAGTCGAAAGTAGACGACGAAGTATTGGATAATCTGGAAGAAGTTTTGATCACATCTGACGTGGGGGTAGAGACAACTTTGAATATTATCAAACGTATCGAAAAACGGGCCGCTGCAGACAAATATGTGAATACTCAAGAGTTGAATCACATACTGCGTGATGAAATTGCTGCCCTTTTGACCGAGAATAATTCGGATGACGTAGCAGACTTTGATGTACCTATCAAGAAAAAGCCTTATGTAATGATGGTAGTGGGAGTAAACGGGGTAGGTAAAACAACAACAATCGGGAAATTAGCTTATCAATTCAAGAAAGCGGGCAAATCTGTTTATTTGGGTGCCGCCGATACATTCCGTGCAGCTGCCGTAGAGCAGTTGATGATCTGGGGTGAACGCGTAGGTGTGCCTGTTGTAAAACAGAAAATGGGTGCGGACCCTGCATCTGTCGCTTTCGATACACTGAGTTCTGCTGTTGCCAACAATGCGGATGTAGTGATTATCGATACGGCCGGCCGCTTACACAATAAAGTAGGCTTGATGAATGAGCTTACCAAGATAAAGAACGTCATGAAGAAGGTAGTACCCAATGCACCGGATGAAGTCCTGCTGGTATTGGATGGTTCTACCGGACAGAATGCTTTCGAGCAAGCCAAGCAATTTACATTGGCTACGGAGGTGACTGCAATGGCTATCACCAAGTTGGACGGAACCGCCAAAGGCGGAGTAGTGATCGGCATCTCCGACCAGTTCAAGATTCCTGTAAAATACATTGGATTGGGTGAAGGCATGGAAGATTTGCAAGTCTTCCGCAAAAATGAATTTGTTGATTCCCTGTTTGGAGAGAATGCATGAAAAGAAAGAGAATAGATATTATTACTTTAGGTTGTTCTAAAAATTTAGTAGACTCGGAGCAGTTGATGCGTCAGCTGGAAGAAGCAGGATACAGCGTAACTCATGATACAGAAAATCCGGAAGGGGAGATAGCGGTAATCAACACCTGCGGTTTCATCGGTGACGCGAAAGAAGAGTCTATCAATATGATTCTGGAATTTGCAGAAAGAAAAGAAGAAGGCGACTTGAAGAAACTGTTTGTAATGGGCTGTCTTTCCGAGCGTTATTTACAAGAACTGGCCATTGAAATACCACAGGTAGACAAGTTCTACGGCAAATTCAACTGGAAAGAACTCTTGCAGGACTTGGGAAAAACGTACCATGAGGAATTGTATATTGAGCGTACTTTGACCACTCCCAAGCATTATGCTTATCTGAAGATTTCAGAAGGATGTGACCGCAAGTGCTCTTATTGTGCTATTCCCATTATTACAGGACGCCATATATCCAAGTCGATGGAAGAAATACTGGATGAAGTCCGGTATCTGGTATCGCAAGGGGTAAAGGAGTTTCAGGTGATCGCTCAGGAATTGACGTATTACGGAGTCGATCTGTATAAAAAGCAAATGCTGCCCGAATTGATCGAACGTATCTCGGAAATTCCGGGTGTAGAGTGGATTCGTCTGCATTATGCGTATCCGGCACATTTTCCAACGGATTTATTTCGGGTGATGCGGGAACGCGATAATGTCTGCAAATATATGGATATAGCCTTGCAGCATATCAGTGACAACATGTTGAAACTGATGCGTCGGCAAGTAAGCAAAGAAGATACGTACAAGCTGATCGAACAGTTCCGTAAAGAAGTACCGGGTATCCATCTGCGCACTACGCTGATGGTAGGACATCCCGGAGAAACGGAAGAAGACTTTGAAGAGCTGAAAGAATTTGTACGCAAGGCGCGTTTCGACAGGATGGGGGCTTTCGCTTATTCTGAAGAAGAGGGTACTTATGCTGCCCAGCAATATGAAGACTCTATACCACAGGAGGTTAAACAAGCCCGACTGGACGAGCTAATGGATATCCAGCAAGGTATTTCAGCAGAATTGAGCGCTGCAAAAATTGGTCAGCAGATGAAAGTCATCATCGACCGGATCGAGGGAGATTATTATATCGGACGTACGGAATTTGATTCACCGGAGGTAGACCCAGAAGTATTGATCAGTGTTTCCAGAGAAGAACTTGAAGTCGGACAATTCTATCAGGTAGAAGTAACCGATGCGGACGATTTTGATTTATATGCAAAGATATTAAACAAGTATGAATAATAAGGAATTTACATCGGAACTGGCAGACAGACTGGGGTATACTATCAAAGACACTTCTGAACTGATAAGTTCTTTATTGTCTGACATGACACAGGAACTGGAAGACGGGAATGCGATTGCAATACAGGGCTTTGGTTCTTTTGAAGTGAAGAAAAAAGCGGAGCGCATTTCGATCAATCCGTCCACGAAGCAACGTATGCTGGTTCCTCCTAAATTGGTATTGACGTACAGACCCAGCAATACACTGAAAGACAAGTTTAAATAATATATATTTCCCATTATGAATGAAAGACTGACAATTCAAGACCTTATCGACTTATTGGCGGCTAAACATAGCATGACCAAGAAGGATGCCGAAGCATTCGTCAAAGAGTTTTTTCTCTTGATAGAACAAGCCCTGGAGAATGAGAAGACTGTGAAAATCAAAGGATTGGGGACTTTCAAACTTGTGGATGTAGATAGTCGGGAAAGCGTTAATGTCAACACAGGGGAACGTTTCCAGATAAAAGGTCATACCAAAGTATCGTTTACTCCGGACACCAATCTGAGAGATACAATAAATAAGCCTTTTGCACATTTTGAAACGGTAGTATTAAATGAAGGTACGGTATTGGAAGATACCCCTATGGAAGAATCCGATGAGGAGGAAGGTGCGGTTTCTGATACAGAGACTGAAATGATCGACTCTGAAATAGCAGGAAATGAAAATGCCGGTGGAGATATTCAGGAAGAAATACAACTGGAAGAACCTGTAATCGAAGAGCAGCCGACTGCTGAAGCAGTAGCTGTGGCTGAAGTTCCTGAAACTGACGCGAATGAAACCGGTCAACCTGAAACAGAACCGGAACTAATTGCAACAGAAGAACCAGAAGCTGAAGAATTGCCGGAAGTGAAAATTGAACCGAAACCGGAATCTGTATCTGAGGAAGCCCCAGGAGAAGAGCCTGTAGAGGAATCTTCGGAAACTGTTTTGGAACCTGACTTCAGTCCGGTGACAGAGGAACCTGCTAAGGAACAATCGGAAGAAACAATTATAGAAGAGCAGAAACCAGAGACTGAAACAACAGAAGAGGAGGAAGAGAAAACGGTTATTACAGAAAAAGCGGAAGTTACTGCAGAGCAAATTATAGCCCAAGAGCTTCATAAAGCAAATATGGAGCCTGTCACTCTCCAAGAACAGCCGGAAATAGAACAACCGAAAGCCACCTATACTGATAAAGACAGTGATAAAAAGGAAAAATCAGCTATTCCTTATTTAATAGCAACTATTATTATAGTCTTACTACTGTGCGGAGGAGCTATCCTGTTTATTTATTATCCGGATTTGTTCTCATCTTCGTCTGATAAGAATGTGGTTGATATACCGGAAGTTACTCAACCTGTGCAGCCGGAAGCACAGCTTTCAGATACAATTGCACACAAGGATACTGTGGTGGAAGCAGTCCAACCGCAACCTGTTGTCAAGAAGGAACCGACAGCGGAACCTGTCAAAGCAGAAAGTAAACCTGCCCAACAACAACCAACAGCTTCGGCATATTCGGATTCCGCATCCTACAAGATAACCGGTACCAAAACAAAATACACAATTAAAGAAGGAGAGACTTTAACGAAAGTTTCATTACGCTTTTACGGTACAAAAGCCATGTGGCCATATATCGTAAAACATAACCCGAAAGTAATCAAGAACCCCGATAACGTACCATACGGTACGACAATCGAGATACCGGAACTTACAAAAGAATAAAAACAAAAAACACCTATTCACCCGGCTCATACAGCAATGTATAGCCGGGTGAAATGTTACGTAAGTACAAAAGCGTATGAAAGTACCTTAATCTAAAGATTTCGCATTGTTTTTTAATAAAAATTAGTTGCAATCGTTAATTATATGGCGTACTTTTGGGAGCGAATTTAGAAGCCTTACACACTGGTAAGTCTTACACCTTAATTAATGAGAATTAAATAATAAAATATTAAGTATTTATGGCTGAATCAATTGATATCCGCGAACTGAATGAGCGGATTGAAAGACAAAGTGCTTTCGTTACCAATCTTACGACAGGTATGGACCAAATCATTGTTGGTCAGAAACATTTGGTTGAATCACTGCTTATCGGATTGCTTTCCGACGGACATGTTCTTTTAGAAGGTGTACCCGGTCTGGCAAAAACTTTGGCTATCAAAACACTCGCTTCCCTGATCGACGCGAAATATAGCCGTATTCAGTTCACTCCCGACTTATTGCCGGCCGATGTTATTGGTACAATGGTTTACAGTCAGAAAGATGAATCTTTCAAAGTACAAAGAGGACCTATCTTTGCCAACTTCGTATTAGCGGATGAAATAAACCGTGCTCCGGCCAAAGTACAGAGTGCCTTGCTGGAAGCCATGCAAGAACGTCAGGTTACTATTGGTAAGGAAACATTCATGTTGCCGGAACCTTTCTTAGTATTGGCCACTCAGAACCCGATTGAACAAGAAGGTACTTACCCGCTTCCTGAAGCACAGGTAGACCGTTTCATGCTGAAAGTAGTGATTGACTATCCGAAGCTGGAAGAAGAAAAACTGATTATCCGTCAGAATATCAACGGTGAGAAGTTCAATGTGAAACCTATCCTGAAAGCAGAAGAAATTATCGAAGCCCGCAAGGTGGTTCGCCAGGTTTATCTGGATGAGAAAATAGAACGTTATATTGTAGATATTGTATTTGCTACTCGTTTCCCCGAGAAATACGATCTCAAAGAACTGAAAGACATGATCGGATTTGGTGGCTCACCGCGTGCTTCTATCAATCTGGCACTAGCTGCCCGCACATACGCTTTCATCAAACGCCGCGGCTATGTAATCCCGGAAGATGTACGTGCTGTTGCGCATGATGTTCTTCGTCACCGTATTGGACTGACATACGAGGCGGAAGCCAACAACATGACTTCGGACGAAATCATCAGCAAGATTCTGAACAAGGTTGAAGTGCCCTAATCTGCCGTAATATTACAATGCAGTAAAAGGTAGTCAAGTGTATTTTACTTAACTACCTGACTACTTACTACTTTAACTACTGTATAAATGGAAACAAGTGAAATATTAAAAAAAGTTCGTCAGATTGAAATCAAGACACGAGGACTGTCTAACAATATCTTTGCAGGCCAATACCATTCGGCTTTCAAAGGTAGAGGTATGTCGTTCTCTGAAGTCCGTGAGTATCAGTTCGGCGACGATATACGCGACATCGACTGGAATGTGACGGCACGATTCAACAAACCTTATGTGAAGGTGTTTGAAGAAGAGCGCGAACTGACAGTGATGTTGATGGTCGATGTTTCCGGAAGTTTGGAATTTGGTACGGTTAAACAACTGAAGAAGGATATGGTAACGGAAATTGCAGCTACTCTTGCATTTTCCGCTATACAAAACAACGATAAAATTGGTGTGATCTTCTTTTCAGACCGGATAGAAAAGTTTATTCCTCCTAAAAAGGGACGTAAACACATTCTATATATTATCCGCGAACTGATTGACTTCCAACCGGAAAGCCGTCGTACCAATATTCGTCTCGCATTGGAGTATCTGACTAATGTAATGAAAAGACGTTGTACAGCGTTTATTCTATCTGACTTCATCGATCAGGATAACTTTAAAAACGCTCTGACTATTGCCAACCGAAAGCATGACGTAGTGGCATTGCAGGTTTACGATAGGAGAGTGAGTGATCTTCCTCCGGTGGGACTGATGCGAATAAAAGATGCGGAAACCGGCCATGAACAATGGATCGATACTTCTTCCAAAGCTGTACGCCGGGCACACCGTGACTGGTGGATAAACAAACAGACCGAACTGAACGACACATTTACCAAAAGTAATGTTGACTCCGTATCTGTGAGAACCGACCAGGATTACGTAAAGGCATTGCTGAATTTATTTGCCAAACGAAATTAATGGAATCAAAGATGAATAGAAATATTATTCTGATAGCATTGTTATGTCTGCTTTCTATAGGTAGAACTGTGGCACAGTCTGTTACAGTGGAAGCTAAGATAGATTCGTTGCAGATATTAATTGGCGAACAGGCGAAAGTACAATTACAAGTAGCGATGGACGCCAAACAACGTGCTGTTTTTCCTGCTTATACCGATACACTGGTGCGAGGGGTAGAAATTATAGAAACCGCCAAACCGGATACACAATTTCTGAATGATCGCCAACGAATGCTGATTACTCAGGAATACATTGTTACCTCGTTTGACTCAGCTCTCTATTATCTTCCGCCGATGCCTGTCACTGTGGATGGCAAAGAATATAGATCGAAAGCTCTGGCATTGAAAGTATATTCTATGCCAGTTGACACATTGCATCCAGACCAGTTCTTCGGACAGAAAACGGTGATGAAAGCGCCTTTCGCATGGGAAGACTGGTATGGGCTGATCGGTTGCTCATTTCTTGCATTGCCTTTACTCGGCTTATTGATCTATCTGATCATTCGTATACGTGATAACAAACCGATTATCCGTAAGATAAAAGTAGAACCTAAGTTGCCACCACATCAGGCTGCTATGAAGGAAATCGAACGTATCAAGAATGAGAAAGTATGGCAGAAAGGACAGCCGAAGGCATATTATACGGAATTGACAGATACTCTTCGTACTTATATTAAAGATCGTTTCGGATTCAATGCACTAGAGATGACTTCTTCTGAAATCATCGATAAGTTATTGGAAATGAATGATAAAGAGGCAATATCAGATTTGAAGGAACTCTTCCAGACAGCTGATTTAGTAAAATTTGCCAAGCATGATCCGCAAATGAATGAAAATGATGCGAATTTGATTAATGCAATCGACTTTATCAACGAAACAAAGCAACCGGAAGAGGAGAATCAGAAACCGCAACCAACGGAAATCACAATTATCGAGAAACGTTCTCTGCGTACTAAAATATTATTAATCTGCGGTATTGTATTCTTGTCAGCAGCATTAATAGGTACTTTTGTATATATAGGTATGCAGCTTTATGATCTCTTTGCATAATGTGGTGTGAATACTAAATAGTAAACTGTTAAATCGAAAATAAAATGGTTTTTGCCAATATTGAATATCTGTTTTTGCTATTATTGCTTATACCTTATATTGTATGGTATATCTTGAAGCGAAAGAAAACTGAAGCTACCCTTCAGATTTCGGATGCACGGGTATATGCGCATACTCCTAAAAGTTATAAGAATTATTTGCTACATGCTCCATTTATACTGCGCGTCATTGCATTGGCTTTGATTATTGTGGTATTAGCGCGTCCGCAAAGCACTAATAAGTGGCAAAACAGCGAAATAGAGGGAATTGATATTATGCTGGCTATCGACGTGTCTACCAGTATGCTGGCGGAAGACTTGAAGCCAAACAGACTGGAAGCTGCTAAAGATGTAGCAGCCGAATTTATTAACGGACGCCCGAATGATAATATTGGTATCACTCTGTTTGCCGGAGAAACATTCACTCAATGCCCGCTGACTGTGGACCATGCTGTATTGCTGGATATGATTCATAATATCAAATGTGGCCTTATTGAAGATGGTACAGCTGTTGGTATGGGAGTTGCAAATGCTGTAACCCGCCTGAAAGACAGTAAAGCGAAATCAAAAGTTATCATCTTATTGACGGATGGTACCAATAATAAAGGAGATATTTCGCCATTGACAGCCGCTGAGATTGCCAAAAGTTTCGGTATCCGTGTGTATACCATCGGAGTGGGTACGAATGGAATGGCTCCATATCCTTATCCGGTCGGTAATACAGTACAGTATATCAATATGCCGGTGGAAATCGATGAGAAAACACTGACTCAGATTGCCGGTACTACCGATGGTAACTATTTCAGAGCTACGAGCAACTCGAAACTGAAAGAGGTATATGAAGAAATTGACAAGCTGGAGAAAACAAAGTTGAACGTAAAAGAGTATAGCAAACGGGAAGAAGACTATCGCTGGTTTGCACTGGCTGCTTTCCTTTGTGTACTACTGGAAGTTTTATTGCGTAATTCAATACTCAAGAAAATTCCGTAGGAATGTTTCGTCAATCGTGATTTGTAACGTAAAATAGGAAGAAGATGTTTCGATTTGAAGAACCTGCATATTTATATTTATTGCTGCTATTACCGTTTTTAGCAGCTTTCTACTTGTATTCCAATTACAGGAGACGGAGAAATATCCGACGTTTTGGAGATCCGGAATTGTTAGCGCAATTAATGCCGGATGTATCTAAATATCGACCGGATGTGAAATTTTGGCTCATCTTTGCCGCTATCGGCTTATTCTCAGTATTGCTGGCTCGTCCGCAATTTGGTTCCAAGCAGGAAACGGTGAAACGTAAAGGGGTGGAAGTGATTATAGCTCTGGATATATCTAATTCTATGCTGGCGCAGGATGTGCAGCCCAGCCGTTTGGAAAAAGCCAAGAGATTAATATCCAGATTGGTAGATGAATTAGATAACGACAAAGTCGGTATGATCGTATTTGCCGGAGATGCTTTTACCCAGCTACCGATCACGAGCGATTATATTTCCGCCAAAATGTTTTTGGAATCTATCAGCCCATCGCTGATTTCCAAGCAGGGTACAGCAATCGGAGAGGCAATCAACCTGGCAACCCGCAGTTTTACTCCGCAAGAAGGAGTGGGACGTGCTATCATTGTCATCACGGATGGTGAGAATCATGAAGGTGGCGCTGTAGAAGCTGCTAAAGCTGCTGCCGAAAAAGGGATTCAGGTAAGTGTGCTGGGAGTAGGTATGCCCGAAGGTGCTCCTATTCCTGTAGAAGGTACCAATGATTATCGCCGTGACCGCGAAGGTAATGTAATTGTAACCCGTCTGAATGAGGGCATGTGTCAAGAAATAGCCAAAGACGGAAAGGGTATCTATGTACGGGTAGATAATTCTAATTCTGCTCAAAAGGCTATCAGTCAGGAAATAAGTAAGATGGCTAAGTCTGATGTGGAATCGAAAATATATACGGATTTCAACGAACAGTTTCAGGCTATTGCATGGATCATTTTACTATTGTTACTAGCTGAGATGTTAATTTTGGATCGTAAGAATCCATTATTCAAAAACGTTCATCTGTTCTCTAATAAGAAGTAAGCTATGCGTATGTTAAAAATGAAATATATCCTGTTTGCTGCTTTTCTGTTATCGGCTGCCGGCGTTTCGGCACAGAAAGCAGAGCGTGACTATATCCGCAAAGGAAATCGTCTGTTCAATGATAGTGTATTCGTAGATGCAGAAGTTAATTATCGCAAGGCTTTGGAAGTTAATCCTAAATCTGCTGTATCCATGTACAATTTGGGAAATACGCTCTCACAACAACAAAAGTTTCAGGAAGCCATGGAGCAATATGATTCTGCCAGCAAAATAGAAAAGGATAAAATGAAATTGGCACACATTTACCATAATATGGGAGTGCTTTTTCAAGCTGGTAAAGATTATGCAAAAGCAGTGGATGCCTACAAAATGTCGCTGCGCAACAATCCTGCAGATCATGAAACACGGTATAACCTGGCACTCGCTCAAAAGATGTTGAAAGACCAACAGAATCAGCAGGATCAAGATCAAAATCAAGACCAGAATAAAGATCAGCAGCAGAAGCAAGACCAGAAACAGGATCAAAACAAAGATAAACAGAACGATCAGAAGAAAGACGACCAAAAGGATCAGCAACAACCGCCGAAGCCTGAAAAACAAGATAATCAGATGTCAAAGGAAAATGCTGAACAGTTACTTAACTCTGTGATGCAGGATGAGAAAGACGTACAGGACAAAGTGAAGAAACAACAGAAAGTTATTCAGGGCGGTCGTCTGGAAAAAGATTGGTAATAATAAAAAGTTGATGATATAAATTTCATAAGCAATGAAAAAACTGATTGTTATATTGATGGCATTGATAGCATATAGCACCCAAGCGCTTGCCGACAAGGTGTCATTCACTGCTTCCGCTCCCGATGTAGTGGTTGTAGGGGATCAATTCAGGCTATCTTATACAGTAACCACACAAAAAGTTAAAGACTTTCAGGCACCGGCTATCAAAGGATTCGACGTCCTGATGGGGCCAAGCCGTTCTCAGCAAAGTAGTACACAGATAATGAATGGTAATGTCACCTCTACAAGTAGTATTACATTCACTTATATATTGATGGCAAATACTGCCGGTGAATATACAATCCCCGGAGCTTCTATTGTAGCTGATGGCAACCAGATGGTTTCAAACTCCGTAAAGGTGAAGGTTTTGCCACAAGACCAAGCTAGTAATGGAGGACAAAATGACGGTAGCTCATCTGCACGCTCTTCATCCGGTACAAGTGTATCTAACCAGGATTTGTTTATCACAGCAACTGCCAGTAAAACGAATGTATACGAGCAGGAAGCATTTGTCTTAACCTATAAAATATACACCAGAGAACATGACTTGCAATTGAATAATGCCAAACTGCCTGACTTTAAAGGATTTCATTCTCAAGAAATTGAAATGAATGCAAATGCAAGATGGACACAGGAGCATTATAAAGGACGTAACTATAATACGACAATCTATCGCCAATTCGTATTATTTCCCCAGCAACCAGGTAAGTTATTTATAGAACCGGCACAGTTCCAGATGACGGTAGGTAAAGCTGTACAATCTGACGATCCTTTTGATGCATTTTTCAATGGTGGAAGCAATGTAGTTAAAGTACCGAAATCTATCGTTACTCCTAAAATAGCAATTAATGTCAATCCGCTTCCTGCTGGTAAACCTGCAAACTTTTCAGGTGGAGTGGGAGAGTTCAACATTTCTTCTTCCATTAATAGCAAGGAGCTGAAAACTAATGATGCTATCACCATTAAGTTGGTAATCTCCGGCACCGGAAACCTAAAGCTGATTTCTAATCCAGAAATTAAGTTCCCGGATGACTTTGAAGTATATGATCCGAAGGTGGACAACCAAGTCAGATTAACTCAGGAAGGTCTTACAGGAAACAAAGTCATTGAATATCTGGCTATTCCAAGACATGCAGGCAATTATAAAATCCCGGGGGCATCTTTCAGCTATTTCGATATCCGTTCAAAATCTTACAAAACGTTGAAAACGGAAGACTACGTAATCAATGTTGAGAAAGGTGCAGGAAATGCTGATCAGGTGATTGCCAATTTCACCAATAAAGAAGACTTGAAAGTATTGGGTGAAGATATCCGTTACATTAAGCAAAATGAAGTTACTCTCCAACCTAAGGGTAGTTTCTTCTATGGCTCAATGACCTATTGGCTATTCTATATCATTCCTGCTTTAGCCTTCATCATCTTCTTTATCATCTACCGCAAACAAGCCGCTACAAATGCCAATGTTGCTAAGATGAAAACAAAGAAAGCTAATAAGGTAGCAACCAAGCGCATGAAACTAGCCGGTAAGTTGCTCTCTGAAAACAAGAAAGATGCCTTCTATGATGAAGTACTGAAAGCATTGTGGGGATATATCAGCGACAAACTCAGTATTCCGGTTTCCCGTTTGTCGAAAGACAATATTGAAGAGAAGCTGAGAAACCATGGAGTAAGTGAAGAACTAATTAAAGAATTCCTGAATGCATTGAATGATTGTGAATTTGCTCGTTTCGCTCCAGGTGATGAAAATCAGGCAATGGATAAAGTCTACTCTTCTTCAATAGAAGTGATAAGCAGAATGGAAAATTCAATAAAACATTAACCCAGAAGAGATTGTGTCATGAAAAAAATATTGTTTTTTATATTATTATCAATGTCAGTTACTTGCTTCGGACAGGGAACTCAGAGCATTGATTCTATACAAATAACTGAAGCTGATTCTATCCATGCGGGTTCACATACATTTTCTGATACGAAATTGGAAGATGTAACAAAAGCCGAAGGAGATTCCGCATATATAAAAGATGATTATGCAACTGCTATCCAAATATATGAATCCTTATTAAAAAATGGGGAATCTGCGGATGTGTACTATAATTTAGGAAACAGTTACTACAAAGCTGGAGAAATTGCAAAAGCCGTACTCAACTACGAACGTGCTTTGCTTATGAAACCAGGAAACAGCGACATCCGTGCCAATCTGGAAGTGGCACGCGCTAAAACAATAGATAAAGTAGAACCTGTTCCGGAAGTTTTCTTTGTATCATGGACCAAAGCCTTGATAAACAGTATGAGTGTAGACGCATGGGCTACATGGGGAATTGTCTCCTTTATTCTATTTATCATCGCTTTTTACTTCTTTATTTTCTCCAAGCAGATTATACTAAAAAAAACAGGATTTATATCAGGTATCGTTTTCTTAATCGTTGTGATATGCTCTAATCTTTTTGCTTCAGAGCAAAAAGAACGTTTAGTAAATAGAAGCGAAGCGATCGTCATGAATCCTAGTGTAACAGTTCGCAGCACTCCGAGTGAAAGTGGAACAAGTTTGTTCATCCTTCATGAGGGACGTAAGGTCAGTATCAAAGATAACTCAATGAAAGAATGGAAAGAAATTCGCTTGGAAGACGGCAAAGTAGGATGGGTACCGGCTTCCGCTATTGAAGTGATATAAAATTCGTAAACAGAATTTAGGAATTTAGGAAAAAAGATAAGCAAATAATTTGTTTTATCTTTTTTTTTGCTTAAGTTTATAGCGTGATAAAAAATTAAATACAATATAGTATTAACCATTAAATTTATGAGACATGAGAACAATAACATTTAATGAACTTCGCAAGATTAAAGATTCATTGCCTAGCGGTAGCATGCATAGAATAGCAGACGAACTTGGTTTGCACGTAGATACAGTGCGCAACTTCTTCGGAGGCCATAATTTCAAGGAAGGAAAAAGTGTCGGAATACATCTTGAGCCTGGTCCGGATGGCGGGCTTGTAATGCTAGATGACACAACTGTTCTCGACCGGGCTCTAAAAATTTTAGATGAAATAAACATGAGTATGCAAAAAGAACAAGCTACCGAACCTATGCAAATTTAAAATATAAAACAAGAATCCCAATTGCCCAAACAATTGGGATTTCTTATTTGTTTACCTTCAAAAACAGATTATTATGGAAGATAAATTAGTAACCTTAGCTATTCTGACTTATACAAAAGCTCAGATTCTAAAGAATGTCCTCGAAAATGAAGGAATAGAAACATACATTCATAACGTAAATCAAATACAACCTGTTGTATCTTCAGGAGTACGTCTGCGAATTAAAGAAAGTGATCTACCACGTGCATTAAAAATAACGGAAAGTTCTACTTGGTTATCTGAAAGTATAGTGGGAGAGAAGACACCTAAGGTAGATAGTAAATCGAACAAAATTTTAATACCTGTCGACTTCTCCAATTATTCGATGAAAGCGTGTGAATTTGGCTTTAATTTGGCCAAAACTGAGAATTCTGAAGTGATTCTATTACATGTTTACTTTACACCGATATACGCTTCGTCATTACCATATGGCGATGTATTCAATTATCAGATCGGAGATGAAGAATCTGTTAAAACAATCATCCAGCAGGTCCATTCAGATCTCAACGCACTATCTGATAAGATTAAGGAAAAAGTTGCATCTGGAGAATTTCCGGATATCAAATATAGTTGCATTTTACGAGAAGGAATTCCGGAGGAAGAAATCTTAAGATATGCCAAGGAGCAACGTCCTAAGGTTATCATTATGGGAACGCGTGGAAAAAGCCAGAAAGACATTGACTTAATTGGCAGTGTAACAGCTGAAATTATTGATCGAAGCCGCACAGCAGTATTGGCTATTCCGGAAAATACTCCATTCAAAGAATTCAATGAAGTAAAACGTATTGCTTTCTTAACCAATTTTGATCAGAGAGACTTGATTGCTTTTGAAGCATTTTTCAACACATGGAAATCTTTCCATTTTTCAGTCTCATTAATACATCTGGCTGAATCCAAAGATACTTGGAATGAAATTAAACTTGCAGGTATCAAAGACTATTTCCAAAAACAATATCCCGGGCTTGAAATTCATTATGATGTGGTAATGAATGATAATCTATTAAAAGGACTTGACAAGTATATCAAAGATAATCAGATAGATATAATAACATTAACTTCCTATAAGAGGAATATATTTGCACGATTATTTAACCCGAGCATTGCTCGTAAAATGATTTTCCATTCTGATACGCCATTGCTTGTTATTAACGGATGATGAGAAAGAACGAAAATAAGCTGTTTACGTTTAGGGAATAATGATGATTATGTTTAATAGAAAATTGGTATAGCCTCTTTTTTATTTTCTCACAAAAAGAGAATCATCATTATATAGTTTGATAAAAATCAGAATCATCATTCAAGCTTCTTTATTTGTAAAAATAAAAAGACTATCCCAATTTAAATTTTGGGATAGTCTTTTATAATAACTGACTTAATATAATTATTTCATCATCTTATCGATTTCTTCAAATTCAGGACCCATGTTCAGATTATAGTAAACACGGTAAAGCCCCTGTAACCACAAATCTTTTTGATCAGGTTTCAAAGCTCTGGCTTTTTCGTAGAATGGCTTAGCTTCTTCATAGAATTTCTTCACTGTAGCTTGTGCCTCTGCATATTTAGGATCATTGATATCTGTTGTAGCTTTATCAGCATAATCCTGAGCCTTCATCAAATACACTAATCCTACATTAGAATATGCTTCTGCATATTCAGGATCTGCAGCAATAGCTTTCTTGTAGAACTCAATAGCATTATCATATTCTTTCATATTATGATAAAGATATGCTTTCACATAAAGATACAACTTGTTATTGGCATCAGTAGACAACATTCTATCAGCAAATTCCATAGCTTTAGAAGCTTGGTTAGAGCTAGTATAGTAATCTACCAAATTCGCAAAGAAATAATCATTTCCAGGGAATTTTAAAATACCTTCTTCCAATGATTTAACCCATGCCGCAGTATCACCTTTAGCTTTATATGCATCTGCCATCAATTGCATTGCAAACTTACCGCCATCTTTGTCATCCAATGCAGCAGGAGCATATTTAATAATTGCATCTTTATCTCCTACTCTGTCAGCAGCCAATGTTGCGTAATATGCTATTTGTGCCAAAAGAGTATCTGTTTTAGCCAAATTTTGCTCTGCCAACATAGGATAAGAAGCTGATTCTACGTATGTTGCAAAGAATTGCAAAGCTTCCTTATTCTTATCAAGGTTAAAGAATTGAATACCACCGTTGATCAAATTAGGACGTTCAACCAATATAGTTGAAGCATTTGCTTTTCTATATTTGTTTTTAATTTTACCTTTTTCATTAGGTACTTGAGCTAGATCATCACATTTAGTATAATACTCAAACATTTTTAAAATGCTGTTGTATGCCTTCAATGTGTCAAACGGCTGTTTCAGAACACCTTTCTTATCACGTTCTTCTTCGATAAAACGTTTCTGAATAAATCCAGCAACGTCCCATGTGTCAGGAAGATCCTTGGTCTCAGGGTTCTTAATGGCTTCATTAATCAGCTTTTCAGCTTGATTAAAATTCGGTTTTACATCACTGGCAATGCTTTTGGCTTCTTTTACATTCTTCATTTGAGCGAATGATAAGCTTACGGCCATCAATAAAACCATTGAAAATAATACTCTTTTCATGATTGTTGTTTGATTAATTATTAATATTATGTCTATTCCTCAATTTCGTTGTTATTTTCATTAACATCTGTAGCAGTATCTGCATTGTCAACATCCTGATCAGTAGTCAGATCACTAACAATAGTACCCTCTGCTTCTTCTGCAGGAACTTCATCCTCAAGACTTTCTGTCATTACTTTACATACAGAACCAATCTGATCATTACGTTTTTCAAGATTAATCAGACGAACACCTTGAGTAGCACGTCCCATAATGCGGACATCGGCAACTTTCAGACGGATAGTTATTCCAGACTTATTGATAATCATTAAGTCATTCTCATCGGTCACTGACTTAATTGTTACCAACTTACCTGTTTTTTCAGTAATATTCATGGTCTTTACACCCTTGCCACCGCGATTAGTCTTACGATAATCTTCAATTTCAGAGCGCTTACCATATCCCTGTTCAGAAACAACCATTACGGATTCTGTTTCCAAATCTTTGATACATATCATTCCTATTACTTCATCTTGACCATCATTATCCAATGTAATACCACGTACACCTGTAGCCGTACGTCCCATTACACGAACTGCAGCTTCATGGAAACGAATAGCCCGACCATTGCGATTAGCAATAATGATTTCATTATTACCATTCGTCATTCGAACTTCAATTACACTGTCATCCTCACGAATTGTAATAGCATTTACACCATTCTGACGCGGGCGTGAATATTGTTCAAGCAATGTCTTCTTGATAACACCCTTCTTCGTACAGAATAATACGTAATGACTATTAATATATTCAGTGTCATCCAGGCTCTTAACACGCAAATATGCAGTTACACTGTCATCAGAGTCTATATTTAACAGGTTTTGTATAGCACGTCCTTTGGAATTCTTCGTTCCTTCTGGTATCTCATAAACTTTCAGCCAATAACATTTACCTTTTTGTGTAAAGAACATCATGGTATTGTGCATAGTAGCCGGATATATATGCTCTACAAAGTCCGCATCACGAGTTTCTGTTCCCTTAGAGCCTACTCCACCACGATTCTGCGCACGGAATTCTGTTAATGGCGTGCGTTTGATATATCCCATATGAGAAATTGTGATAATCATCTGATCATCAGCATAGAAGTCCTCCGGATTAAACTCTTCGGAAGAATAAACGATTTCAGAACGACGTTCGTCACCATATTTCGCTTTAACTTCCAATAATTCATCTTTCATCACCTTACGACATACCTCATCATCAGCCAAAATACTTTCCAAATAAGCAATCTGTTTCATGATTTCTTCGTATTCAGCATGAAGCTGATCCTGCATCAGACCAGTCAACTGACGCAAACGCATCTCTACAATTGCACGTGACTGTATTTCTGTCAGATTAAAACGTTCTATCAAACCTGCAATAGCATCATTTGGAGTCTTAGCTGCACGAATAATACGAATAACTTCATCAATATTATCAGAAGCAATGATTAAACCTTCAAGGATATGTGCACGTTCCTTTGCTTTACGCAGATCAAACTGAGTACGGCGGATAACTACTTCGTGCCTGTGCTCTACGAAGTATTTAATCATATCTCTCAGATTCAATGTCTTAGGACGTCCGTGAACCAATGCAACATTATTCACACCGAAGGAAGTCTGCAAGGCTGTCATCTTATACAACTTATTCAGCACTACGCTTGCATTAGCATCACGTTTTACATCAATAACGATACGCATACCGTCACGGTCAGACTCGTCGTTTGCATTCGAGATACCTTCTATTCTCTTATCATTAACAAGATCAGCAATATATTTGATCAGTTCAGCCTTATTAACATTATAAGGGATCTCAGTCACTACGATTTTATCATGTGTCTGTCCGGTTTCAATTTCCGCTTTTGCACGCATTACTACACGTCCACGACCTGTCAGATATCCTTCACGTACTCCGCTGATACCATATATATAACCACCTGTAGGGAAATCCGGAGCTTTGACATAAGTCATCAGTTCCTCTACTGTGATTTCCTGATTATCAATATATGCTTCACAAGCATCAATTACTTCCGAAAGATTATGAGGAGGCATATTAGTTGCCATACCTACCGCAATACCGGAAGCACCATTAACCAAAAGATTAGGAATACGGGTCGGCATCACCTTCGGCTCTGTCAACGTATTATCAAAGTTAGGTTCGAAGTCTACAGTTTCCTTATACAGGTCATCCATCATCGCTTCACCCAACTTGTTTAGACGAGCCTCCGTATAACGCATGGCAGCGGGGCTATCACCATCTACAGAACCAAAGTTACCTTGGCCATCTACTAAAGGATAACGCATTGCCCATTCCTGAGCCATACGCACCATAGCATAATAAACTGAAGAGTCTCCATGCGGATGGTACTTACCCAATACTTCACCCACGATTCTTGCAGATTTTTTATAAGGTTTGTCTGAAGTATTACCCAATTCCATCATTCCGTATAAAATTCTACGGTGAACGGGCTTAAATCCATCTCTAACATCCGGAAGGGCACGTGAAACAATGACCGACATGGAGTAGTCAATGTACGATGACTTCATTTCCTCCTCGATGTTAATCTTTATAATTCTGTCTTGTTCAAGCATTTAAAATGATTATTAATTATACATTGTATGGTCTGTGAAAAACCACGCTAAAGTACTACTTTTCCACGATATACGAAAGTTTTTCCGAAGAAAGTTTTTTTCTGCTTGAAGGACAGTCTGTTTGTCTATATTTAGTTATTAAAATTAAAAATTTCAAGGAGCGAATTGACTTCTAACCATTAATATTAGAAAAAGAAATGAGAAAAAGAATAAATACTACCATTAAGGAGACCATATTTGTGAAAAACAGGGAGTGGTATTTGTTATACCTTATATATATAATACAAAGCATTGTTTTTATGGCACGCCATTTGTAGATATAAGAAATAAAGCAAATATGCAATACAAACTTGATTAAATACGTATATTTGCCAGTAAATAACCCCTTAGAAGAAAAGGAAAAAGTATGAATAATCAATTCTCACAAAGAGTTTCCGACATTATCGTCTATAGCAAGGAAGAAGCTAACCGGTTGAGGAGTAGGCATATCGGACCTGAGCACCTACTTCTGGGAATGCTTCGTGACGGTGAAGGAAAAGCTATCGAGATATTGTCAAAACTCAACACCAATTTAGCTGCAGTAAAGCAGCAGATTGAAGCTCGGCTGAAGACAGAAGCTGATGATATGCTATTGCCTGATGCAGAGATACCGTTGTCTAATGACGCGGCAAAAATATTAAAAATGTGTATTTTAGAAGCACGTGGAATGAAAAGTAATATAGCTGATACAGAGCATGTTTTGTTAGCGATCCTAAGAGAAAGAAACAATATGGCTGCTTCCGTGCTCGAAGCTAATGACGTTAATTACGTGAAAGTGTTGGAACAAGCCACATTGCAACCGGATGTAAATTCCGGTATGGGATTTCCGGAAGACGATGATGATGAAGAAATGTCTTCTCCCCGATCTGGTGGAAGCGGTTCTGAAGAACGCCAGCAACAGGCGCAAACAGCTTCAAAAAAACCGGCCAATGACACGCCTGTACTTGACAATTTCGGTACAGATATGACAAAAGCGGCAGAAGAAGGACGTTTGGACCCTGTGGTAGGCAGAGAAAAGGAAATTGAACGCTTGGCTCAAATTCTGAGTCGCCGCAAAAAGAACAATCCGATTCTGATCGGTGAACCTGGTGTAGGAAAATCAGCAATCGTTGAAGGACTAGCTTTGAGAATTATTCAAAAGAAAGTCTCACGCATCTTGTTTGATAAGCGAGTAGTAGCTCTTGACATGACCGCAGTTGTGGCAGGAACAAAATACCGTGGTCAGTTTGAAGAGCGTATTCGTTCCATTCTCAACGAGTTACAAAGGAATCCGAATGTGATCCTGTTCATTGATGAGATCCATACAATTGTAGGTGCAGGTTCTGCAGCCGGTTCAATGGATGCAGCCAATATGCTGAAACCTGCATTGGCACGCGGCGAAATACAATGTATTGGTGCTACTACCCTTGATGAATACCGTAAGAATATAGAAAAAGACGGTGCTTTGGAACGTCGTTTCCAAAAAGTTATGGTGGAACCCACTACTGCTGCCGAAACTCTTCAGATTCTGCGTAACATCAAGGATAAATATGAAGATCATCATAACGTGAACTATACAGATGAAGCATTGGAAGCTTGTGTCAAGTTGACAGACCGTTATATTACGGACCGTAACTTCCCTGATAAAGCTATTGACGCTTTGGATGAAGCAGGATCACGTGTACATCTGACCAACGTCAATGTGCCCAAGGAAATCGAAGAGCAGGAAAAACTCATCGAAGAAGCTAAAAGCAAGAAAAATGAAGCTGTGAAATCGCAAAATTTTGAACTCGCTGCCAGTTTCCGAGATAAGGAGAAAGAGCTTACGCTTCAGTTGGACGAAATGAAACGGGAATGGGAAAACAGCCTGAAAGAGAACAGACAGACTGTTGATGCAGAGGAAATTGCCAATGTTATTTCTATGATGTCCGGCATTCCGGTACAGCGTATGGCGCAAGCCGAAGGAATTAAGCTAGCCGGCATGAAGGAGGATCTGCAATCGAAAGTGATCGCACAAGATCCGGCTATAGAGAAACTGGTTAAAGCTATTTTAAGAAGCCGTGTGGGATTGAAGGATCCCAATAAGCCCATTGGAACCTTTATGTTCTTAGGCCCGACTGGTGTAGGTAAAACCCATTTAGCCAAAGAATTGGCAAAATATATGTTCGGCTCTTCCGATGCACTGATTCGTATAGACATGAGCGAATTTATGGAAAAATTCACTGTCTCACGTCTGGTCGGAGCTCCTCCGGGATATGTAGGATATGAAGAAGGCGGACAATTAACTGAAAAAGTACGTCGCAAACCTTATTCTATCGTCTTGCTTGATGAGATCGAAAAAGCACATCCGGATGTGTTCAATCTCCTTCTTCAAGTGATGGACGAAGGCCGTCTAACTGACAGTTATGGCAGAATGGTTGATTTTAAAAATACAGTTATTATCATGACTTCCAATATTGGCACCCGCCAGTTAAAGGAGTTTGGACGTGGTGTAGGATTTGCTACACAAAGCCGTCTGGATGATAAAGAGTTCTCGCGAAGTGTTATACAAAAAGCATTAAATAAATCATTCGCGCCAGAATTTATCAATCGTGTCGATGAAATCATAACATTTGACCAACTCTCTTTGGAAGCTATCACGAAAATCATTGATATTGAGCTAAAAGGACTATATGATCGTATTGAATCTATTGGATATAAGCTAGTTATTGATGATGAAGCAAAAAGATTTGTGGCCGAAAAAGGATACGACGTGCAATTCGGAGCCCGCCCTTTAAAACGAGCTATTCAAACTCATCTAGAGGATGGACTGTCAGAACTCATTATAACTTCTTCTCTGAAAGAAAAAGATGTCATTCAAGTCTCTCTGAATAAAGAGAAAGGTGAATTGGAGATGAAAGTTATTGCATCTTGAAAGAAGATTGCTTAAATAAGATAAGTTATAAAATATGCCAGAATGTCAGACCTTAGGGTCTGGCATTTTTTTTGTCTCTATCTGAACAAATATCAATTAAAAACATTCTAATAAATAAACCAAAAAAATATACGTTATTATGCAAAAAGGTAATATTGGGGTTACAACAGAGAACATTTTCCCTATCATCAAAAAGTTCTTGTACAGTGACCATGAAATTTTTCTTCGCGAATTAGTGTCTAACGCAGTAGATGCCACTCAGAAACTGAATACCCTTGCTTCCATTGGAGAGTTTAAAGGTGAACTGGGCGATCTGACAATTCACGTTGAATTAGGTAAAGACACTATTACTATCTCCGACCGTGGTATTGGTCTGACTGCAGAAGAAATAGAAAAGTACATTAATCAGATTGCATTTTCAGGAGCAAATGATTTTCTGGAAAAATACAAAGATGATGCAAATGCAATCATCGGACATTTCGGTTTAGGCTTCTATTCTGCCTTTATGGTTGCAAAAAAGGTTGAAATTATCACCAAATCCTACAGAGACGAAGCACAAGCTATAAAATGGACTTGTGATGGTAGCCCTGAATTCACTATTGAAGAAGTAGATAAGGCAGATCGTGGTTCAGATATCATCTTATATATCGATGACGATTGCAAAGAATTCCTCGAAGAAGCACGTGTTTCTGAGCTTCTGAAGAAATATTGCAGCTTCCTTCCTGTCCCCATTGCATTCGGAAAAAAGAAAGAATGGAAAGATGGCAAACAGATAGAAACCACTGAAGACAATATTATTAACGATACCACTCCATTGTGGACTCGTAAGCCGAGCGAACTGTCGGACGAGGATTATAAGTCGTTCTATACCAAGTTGTACCCGATGTCAGACGAGCCATTATTTTGGATTCATCTGAATGTAGATTACCCGTTCCATCTGACCGGTATCCTCTATTTCCCGAAAGTAAAGAGCAATATTGAGCTGAATAAAAATAAGATTCAATTATATTGCAACCAAGTATATGTAACGGATTCTGTAGAAGGAATTGTACCGGACTTCTTGACTTTATTACATGGAGTTATTGATTCTCCGGATATTCCATTGAATGTATCCCGTTCTTATTTGCAAAGCGACTCGAATGTGAAGAAGATTTCTACCTATATCACAAAGAAAGTTTCCGATCGCCTGCAATCGATTTTCAAGAACGACCGCAAACAGTTTGAAGAGAAGTGGAATGATTTGAAAATATTTATCAATTACGGCATGCTTACTCAAGAGGATTTCTATGAGAAAGCGCAAAAATTCGCCCTTTTCACCGATACAGATAACAAACATTATACATTTGAAGAGTATCAGACCCTTATTAAAGATAATCAGACAGACAAAGATGGAAATCTGATCTATTTGTATGCTAATAATAAGGATGAACAATTCAGTTATATCGAGGCTGCCACCAACAAGGGGTACAATGTTCTGCTTATGGATGGTCAATTAGATGTAGCTATGGTAAGTATGTTGGAACAGAAGTTTGAGAAATCTCGCTTCACCCGTGTAGACAGCGATGTTATCGACAACCTTATCATCAAAGAAGACAAGAAAAACGAGACATTGGAAGGAGAAAAGCAAGAAGCTATCACAACTGCTTTCAAGAGCCAATTGCCCAAAATGGATAAAGTTGAGTTCAATGTAATGACACAGGCATTGGGAGACAATTCAGCTCCGGTGATGATTACTCAAAGCGAATATATGCGTCGTATGAAGGAAATGGCAAATATTCAGGCCGGAATGAGCTTCTATGGAGAGATGCCGGATATGTTCAATCTGGTTCTGAACTCCGACCATAAGCTTATCAAGCAAGTGCTTGACGAAGAAGAAGCAGCTTGTCACCCTGAAGTAGCTCCTATACAAACAGAGATGAATAGTGTCAGCAAGCGTCGCAATGAACTAAAAGACAGCCAAAAAGACAAGAAGGAAGAAGATATTCCTACTGCAGAGAAAGATGAATTGAATGAGCTGGATAAAAAATGGGATGAACTGAAAAATAAAAAAGAAGGCATCTTTGCAGGATATGCCAGCAACAACAAGGTAATCCGTCAACTCATCGACCTGGCTTTATTGCAAAACAATATGCTAAAAGGTGAAGCTCTGAACAACTTCGTGAAGCGCAGTATTGAGCTGATTTAATACCGCCCCTTTATTTATAACATAAATCAATGAAAGAGCATTCAACACTAAAACGTGTTGCAATGCTCTTTTTTCATCATAAAACGAACGCTAAAATATCGATAAATTGGAAAGTATTGTATATATTTGAACACTAAATGATAAATACTTCAATTGTTTGATTTGGGTTATGAGAAAAATACTTTTAGTGTTAATTGCTATATGGTTATTCATGCCGACTGTCTGTGCCCAAAAAGTAGGTCTTGTCTTAAGTGGTGGCGGTGCCAAAGGATTGACACACATCGGCATCATTCGCGCCTTAGAAGAAAATAACATTCCTATCGATTATATTACAGGAACTTCCATGGGAGCCATTATCGGCTCTCTTTATGCGATGGGGTATTCTCCTGATGATATGGAAGAATTATTGAAGTCAGAAGACTTTAAAAGATGGTATTCTGGACAAATAGAAGAGAAATACGTATACCACTTCAAGAAAAATGTCCCGACACCGGAGTTTTTTAATATCCGTTTCTCATTCAAAGACTCATTAAAAAACTTCAAACCACAATTTCTGCCCACAAGCGTAGTAAATCCCATACAGATGAATCTGGTTTTTGTAGATTTGTATGCACGCGCTACAGCTTCGTGTAAAGGCGATTTCGACAAGTTGTTCGTTCCTTTCCGATGCATAGCTTCTGATGTCTACAATAAAAAGCAACTCGTAATGAGAAACGGAGATTTGGGAGATGCCGTCCGAGCTTCCATGAGCTTTCCCTTTATGTTTAAGCCTATAGAGATTGACAATGTGCTGGCATATGACGGAGGGATCTACAATAATTTCCCAACAGACGTTATGAGAGACGATTTTCATCCGGATATTATAATTGGAAGTGTGGTATCTACAAACCCCACCAAACCCAAGGAAAATGACCTCATGAGCCAGATAGAAAACATGGTCATGCAAAAAACCGACTATTCTATTCCGGATTCAATGGGTATTCTGATGACATTCAAATATGACAATGTCAGCTTGATGGATTTTCAGCGAATAGATGAATTGCATGATATCGGATATAACCGAACCATAAGCATGATGGATTCTATAAAAAGCCGTATACAAAGGAGGGTTAATTTGGATAATATACGTTTGAGAAGAATGGTATACCGAAGCAACTATCCGGAATTACGCTTCAAAAACATCATTATTGACGGAGCCAATCCCCAACAACAGGCATATATTAAAAAAGAATTTCATAGCTCTGACAATAAGGAATTCACTTACGAAGACTTGAAAGAAGGCTATTTCCGGCTGCTTTCAGACAACATGATTTCCGAAATCATCCCGCACGCCGTATATAATCCGAAGGACGAAACGTATGACCTGCATTTAAAAGTCAAACTGGAAAATAATTTTGCCGTACGATTAGGTGGGAATATTTCCACGTCCAACTCGAATCAAATTTATCTCGGGCTCAGCTATCAGGATTTAAATTACTATGCGAAAGAATTTCTTTTTGACGGTCAACTCGGGAAAGTCTATAATAATGCACAATTCATGGCTAAGATCGACTTTTCTACTGCGATCCCGACCTCTTACCGCTTTATCGCATCTATTACTACTTTCGACTATTTTAAGAAAGACAAGTTATTTTCCAGAAATGACAAGCCAGCATTTAATCAGAAAGACGAACGCTTCCTTAAACTTCAGGTAGGGCTACCGTTCCTTTTAAGTAAACGAGCTGAATTTGGAATAGGAATCGCCAGAATAGAAGACAAATATTTCCAGAGAAATATCATCGATTTTGAGAAAGACAGATTCGACAGAAGCCGTTATGATTTATTCGGCGGCTCTATCAGCTTCAATGGAAGCACACTTAATTCACGGCAATACCCGACACAAGGCTACAAAGAAGCTCTTGTTGCACAGATATTCATGGGACGGGAAAGATTCTATCCAGGTGAAGAGACCAAAGGAGTTCAAATAAATAAAGAACACCATTCCTGGCTGCAATTATCATATATGAAAGAAAAATACCATACGATGAGCGAACACTGGGTTTTGGGATGGTATTTAAAAGCTTTGTACGCTTCCAAGAACTTTTCCGAGAATTATACGGCGACTATGATGCAAGCAGGTGAGTTTTCACCTACTCTACATAGTAAACTCACCTATAATGAAGCTTTCCGCGCCAATCAATTTGTGGGAGCCGGCATTCGTCCCATCTATCGTCTCAATCAAATGTTCCATCTGCGAGGTGAATTTTATGGTTTTATGCCTATATATCCGATTGAAAGAAACTCATTAAATAAGGCATATTATGGAAAAGCCTTCTCTAAATTCGAATATTTGGGAGAAATTTCTGTTGTGTGTCAATTACCGTTCGGAGACATCTCTGCTTATGTAAATCATTATAGCTCACCGAGAAGGGAGTGGAATGTCGGGTTAAGTATCGGTTTCCAACTGTTTAATTACCGTTTCATCGAATAATTTTCTACAAAAAAAAGTCGCCGAATGCTTGCTAATTCGGGAAAAGTACGTATCTTTGCACCCGTTAAAACGAAACAATGGTCGCGTAGCTCAACTGAATAGAGTAGCTGACTACGGATCAGCCGGT
>OGFU01000034.1_pt1 | contig 115856 bp, 99 predicted proteins | sample 1571061 | NCBI WGS metagenome assembly OGFU01 (sample SAMEA2582063, study PRJEB24529) | metagenome | biome: Human gut stool | place: China | collected 2011 | reverse complement strand
ACTCCTTAACTCCCTTTAACTCCTAAGAAAAATCTCCCTTTAACTCCTAAAAAATCTCCCTTTAACTCCTTAATAACTCTCCTTTACTCCTAATTTCTACCTCCTCACCTTCCGATAGCTCGCCACCGCCCACGCATCCGCCACGAGAGCAAAGAGGGCCAGCGCGGCCACCTCGGTGCGGATGTCTCCGAAGTCGCTGCCGCGCACAAAGACCGAACGCATGGCGTCGATGAAATAGTGCAGCGGATTGAGCGTGACGAGCATCTGCGCCCAGTCGGGCATGGAGCGCACGGGCGTGTAGAGGCCACTGAGCAGCATGAAGCACACCACACAAAACCACATCACAAACACCGCCTGCTGCATCGTGTCGCTGTAGTTGGACACCGTGAGCCCTATCCCGCTCATCACCAGTGCCAGCAACGCCGTGAGCACGTAGAGCCAGAGGATGTTGCCCCGGCACGTGATGCCGTAGACGGCCCACGAGAGCAGGAAGCAGAGCGTGACCACGAGCAGGGCGATGGCCCAGTAGGGGATGAGTTTGGCCAAGATAAAACTCCACTTGCTCACGGGCGTGACGTTGATCTGCTCGATGGTGCCCGTCTCCTTCTCGCCCACGATGTTGAGCGCGGGCAGAAATCCGCACATCATCACGAGCACCATCGCCATGAGCGCGGGTATCATGAACACCTTGTAGTCGAGGTGCTTGTTGTAGAGGTAGAGTTCGCTCACCCACTTTCCGGCATCCGCTGCAGCCGGACCCGCCTGTGCCGTGACCATCTGTGTGAGATAGGCCGTGCCCATCGCCCCCTTGGTGGCGTTGGCCGCATTGGCTGCAAGGAGTATCTGAGGCCGGCCGCCCCGCTCCACGTCGCGCCCGTAGTGGGGCGGAATGCTCACCACCACATCGGCTGCGCTGCGTTCAATGTCGGCCAGGGCCTCGGCATAGGAGGCCCGCCGGGCGTGGAACACGAAGTAGCGGTTGGCCTCGATGCTGTGTACGAGACGGCTGCTCAACGTGGAGCGGTCGTTGTCTACCACGCTCACGCGCACGTTTCTCACCTCCATGGTCATGATCCACGGCATCACGCCCATCACCATCACGGGAAACAGGACGACCAACCGCGGCAGAAACCCGTTGCGCCATAGCTGTATCAGTTCTTTGCGTATAAGATATTTCAGCACCATATATTTTCAGTCTGTGAGGCCTGCAACAGCCCCGAAACGTAAACTCTTTTCGTGTCACATTTGCAATCGGCCTCAAAATGTTGTATCTTTGCATCAGCAAGGAAAGCGCGAGGGCGTTTTCCTTTTTTTATAAAGAGACCCCCAACCGGCTAACGAGAGACCCCCAACCAACTAACGAGAGACCCCCAACCCCCTAAAGGGGGCTTTTCAACCTTGCGAAAGGGGCTCTTTGAGCTTCTCATTCGGCCTCTTTGAGCTTCTCACTGTGGCCGTTTTGCAATATCGGTCGGGCCATTTGAAAATTTTGAGGGGGCGGATGGGACCAATAAGGCGAATCATTTTGCGCGGAGAGATGGATGTGGGGGAAATGGCGTGTCAGGCTTTTTCGAAATTGAAATGAGTTTCTGACTATAGGGCACAAACCTCACACAGCCACCCACAGCCCCCCCACTCCCCCTAAAGGGGGGCTTTGCCATCCACCTGTTCGCAGGGATGGAGCTCCCCTTTAGGGGGGGTGTGGGGCCTGTAGATATTTAGGGCCGCCAGGCCTAATACCATCCCTGCCAGCACGGCCACCTCCGTGATCACATTCTCCACCCCCACGCCCATGATCATCAGCTTGCGCATGGCCCTTATATAATAGGTGGTGGGCACGGCGTGGGCCACCCATTGCAGCACGGGCGGCATACTCTCCACGGGAAAAATCATGCCGCTGAGCAGCAGACAGGGCATGAGCAGCACCATGGCCGACACGAGCAGTGCCTCGATCTGGGTCTTGGCCACGTTGCTGATGAGCAGACCGAGCACGAGGGCAAGCAGGATGTAGAGGGCCGACACGGCGAATATCCAAAACAGCGAACCCGACAGGGGCACGGCCAGCACATAGTGGGACATGAGCAGGATGGCCGTCAGCACCACCAGCGAGAGCACCATGTAGGGCACGGCCTTGGCCACAATCACCGTCAGCGGGCGCACCGGACTCACGAGGAGCAGCTCCATCGTGCCCCGCTCCTTCTCCCTGACGATGCTCACGCTTGTCATCAGCGCGCACACTATCATCAGCAACATGCCCATGATGCCCGGCACGAAGTTGTAGGCCGACTGCATCTCGGGGTTGTAGAGCATCTTCACGCTCACCGGCAGTCCCGCCCCGGCCCCGGCTGCGCGCCCGCCGGCGAGAGCCTGCATGAAGATGCTGCGGGCATAGTTGGTGTATTGCCGCGCCATGTTGGGGTCGGCCCCGTCGGTGATGAGCTGCACGCGCCCCTCGCCCTTGGCCAGACGGGCGGCAAACGAGGGCGAGAACACCACGGCCATGTCGGCCCGTTGGCAGCGTATGAGCCGCTCGGCCGAGGCCGCCGTGGGGGCCGTGCCCACAAGGGTGAAGTGCTCCGTGGCAGCCAGTTCGGCCACCAGGCGGCGCGTGAGATGGTCGGCCGAGGCCGTGACCACCACCGTGCGCACCTCCTTCACATCTGTGCGCACGGCAAAACCCAGCAGCAACATCATCATCACGGGCATCCCGAAGAGGATGAGCATCGTGCGGCGGTCGCGCACGATGTGGCGGGTCTCTTTGCCTACAAAGGATAGAAAGGTCTTCATCGTTGTCGTTGGTCGTTTTGAGGGTCAGGTGCCGCGCGTGGCTTCGCGGGCCAAGTGGGTGAACACGCTGTCCATGTCGGGCAGTCCGTAGCGCGCCTTCAGTTGGGCGGGCGTGCCCAGAGCCGTGATTCTGCCGTCCACCATGATCGACAGGCGGTCGCAATATTCGGCCTCATCCATGTAGTGGGTGGTCACGAAGACGGTGATGCCGCGCTGCGCCGCGTCGTGGATGAGCTGCCAGAACTGCCGGCGCGTGGCAGGGTCTACGCCGCCCGTGGGCTCGTCGAGAAACACGATGCCGGGCTCGTGGAAGATGCTCACCGAGAAGGCGAGCCGCTGTTTCCATCCCGGCGGCAGCGACTTCACCACAGTGTCGCGGCGGTCGGCCATGCCCAGACGGGTGAGCAGGCGGTCGGTCTTCTCGCCGATGGCACGGTCGGTCATGCCGTAGATGCCCCCGAAGAGGCGTATGTTCTCGGCCACGGTGAGGTCTTCATAGAGCGAGAAACGCTGGCTCATGTAGCCGATGCGGCGCTTCACCTGCTCGCTGTGGGTGGCCACGTCGTAGCCCAGCACCCGGGCGCGGCCGGCCGTGGGGCGGTCCAGTCCGGTGAGGATGTGCATGGCAGTCGTCTTTCCTGCGCCGTTGGCCCCGAGAAAACCGAATATCTCGCCCCGCCTCACGCTGAAGCTGATGTCGTCGACGGCCCTGAACGTGCCGAAAGCCTTCACCAGATGCTCCACCTCTATCACCGGCCGGTCGGCCTCATCGGCATGGGCCACTGGTGCAAGGGGCTCGGGACAGAAGATGTCGCGGAAGCGGGCGAGCACCTCGCCGGGCGTGCCGATGCCGGCCAGCCGCCCTTCGCGGAGGAAGGCCACGCGCCCGCAGCGGCCCACCTCGTCGAGATAGGGTGTGGCAACGACGATGGTGATGCCCCGTTCCTTGAGCGTGGCGAGCATGTCCCAAAGTTCCTTGCGGCTCACGGGGTCTACGCCCGTGGTGGGCTCGTCGAGCAGGAGCACGCTCGGGCGGTGTATGAGGGCGCAGCTGAGGGCCAGCTTCTGCTTCATGCCGCCCGAGAGCGCACCGGCCCGGCGGTCTCTGAATCGCTCTATCTGCGAGTAGATGGCGCGTATGCCGTCGTAGCCGGCCTCGACGGTGGTGCCGTAGAGGGTGGCGAAGAAGCGGAGGTTTTCCTCCACGGTGAGGTCTTGGTAGAGGGAGAAGCGGCCCGGCATGTAGCCCACGCGGCGGCGGATGGCGGCCCGGGCGGTCACGGTGTCGAACCCGTCGATGCTCACCCGTCCGGCATCGGGGCTCAGCAGGGTGGCCATGAGGCGGAAGAGGGTGGTCTTGCCCGACCCGTCGGGGCCTATCAGCCCGAACACCTCGCCCCGCTCCACGGCGAAGTTCACCCCGTCGAGGGCCTGCACGGAGCCGTAATGCTTGCCCGCCCCGACCACTTCTACGGCATAGTCTCTCTGTTCGTTCATGGCGTGTCAGTCGGTCAGTTTCACCTTGCCGTACATCCCTATCTTCACCAGTCCGTCGTTGCGGAGGGCTATCTTCACGGCATAGACGAGGTCGGCACGCTCGTCGTCGGTGAGGATGGTCTTGGGCGTAAACTCGCCCGCCTGACTGATCCATGCCACCGTGCCATTGTAGCTGCGGGTGTGGCCGTCGCCGTAGTCGGCCACCACCTTCACCCGTGCGCCCAACCTCACCCTCGACAGTTGGGCCGAGGTGACATAGGCGCGCAGGAACATGCGCTGCGTGTCGGCCATCTTGAAGAGCGGCCGGCCCACGGTGGCAAACTCGCCGGGCTCGGCATACTTCTCAAGCACCGTGCCCGAGAGCGGCGCCTTGACGCGGCACTTGCGCAGCCGGTCGCGCAACTGGGCCGCCTGCGTGTCGGTGGTGCGCTGCCGGCGGGCGAGCGTGGCCGTCTGCACGGTCAGCGTGGAGCGCAGGGCGGCCATGCGCTTTTCGAGCACGCTCACCTCGCTGCGGGCGTCGTCGGCGGTCTTGGCCGGAACCGCCCCGTCGGCCACGAGTTCGGAGTAGCGTTGCAGTTCGCGCCGGGCCTTGGCCAGTTGTTCGCCCGTGGCCGCCAGCTGGGCCGCCATGTCGGGCTGTTGGGCGGCATAGACGGCCCGTGCGGCCCCCGTCTGGCGCAGTTGCAGGGTGAGTTGGGTGGTGTCGATGAGTCCCACCTCGGTGCCTTGGTGCAGCGTGTCACCTTCGTTCACGTCGAAGCGCAGCAACGGGCCGGTCTCCTCGGCGCTCACGGTGGTCTCCGTGGCCTCGAAGGTGCCGGTTGCGTCGTAGTCTTTTTCGTTGCCCGTGCAGGCAGTGAGCAGCAGGATTGCTGCCAGTAAGCGTATGGTCTTTTTCATTGTCGTGATGATTTTTTTGATGTTGGATGGAGGGATGGGGCCGCTGACAGCCGATGCCGGAGGGCGATCGGGGGCGGCAGACTATTCACCGCCCGTGGTGTAGCTTCTGTCATACATCGCCTTGAGCAGTTCGAGGCCGTGGGTGGAGCGTTGCAGGCGGGCGGCATTCTCGGCGTTGATTTCCTTCAGGAGGGCCGTCACGTCGATGATGCCGTGGGCGAGTTTCGACTCCGCCGCCTCCCTCACGGCCTTCCGCAGGGCCACGATGCGCTCGTCGTCGGCTGTCAGCCGTCGGTAGGCGGCGATGTGCTCGTCGTGTTCGGCCACCTCCAGCCGGCGGTTGAAGAGGAACACCTCGCGGCTGTTCTCGTCGTCGGCACGCCGACAGAGCAGCCGGGCACGGTCGGTCTTGCGGGTGTAGAGGGCCCCGATGTTCCACGAGAGGCTCACGCCCACCATGCCGCCCGGGGAGAAGCGGCGGCTCATCATGTCGTGGAACATGTCGTAGCCGGGATAGCCGTAAAAGCCTTGGGCGAAGAGGCCGAGGCGCGGACGCAGGGCCACATCGAGCGACCGCGCCTCAAGGTCGGCCAACTGCAACCGGCGTTCGATGAGCTGCAGTTCGGGCCGGCGGTTGTCCGTGGCCGGGGCGATGGCTTCGGGGCGCACGGGGGTGGCGATGTCGAGACCCGTGAGGAGGGCAAGCATCCTTGTGAGGGTCTGCCGACGGGCGGCGAGCAGGGTGGCCTGCTCCACGGCTCCGAGCCTTTCAGCCCGCACGTTGTCAAGGTCGCTCCGGGCAGCCGTACCCCCTTTGAGCATAGCGGCCAACCGCTCTTCGCTCGCGAGGAGCAACGCCTGCAGGTCGGCATTGAGTGCCAGCTGTTCGTCTACGAGCAAGATGCCAAAGTAGAGGTCATTGACACGCTTTCTCAGTGCATACATATCCACATCGTTCCCGGCCTGCTGTATTTCGCCTTGCAGCCGCGCAATGTCTTTCCGGTTTTTGATTTGTCCGCCGTCATACACGGTCTGCCTGATGTCTACACCCATTCTATATTGGTCTTTTGCCAGTCCGCGGGTCGCGATGCCCTGCTGCGCCATCATCCGCGTGAGCGCGTCGGGCAGCGTGGGCACGTCGCTCTGGAGCGTGGCCCGGGCCTCGGCCGAGACGTGGGGCAGCCAGTCCTTGCCGATACCGGCCACAGTGAGGTCGGTGGTCTGCCTGATGAGGTCGTATTTCTTCACCAGCGGATAGTTGCCGGCGGCGGCCCGCTGGCACTCGTCGAGCGTCTGTGCCGAGGCGGAAAGCCCCGCAAGGCAACAGGCCAACATGATTGTCACCTTTTTCATACCATTTCGTTTGTTACGGTTGATGGTGCAAAGATAGTCCGAAATATCCATTCCGCCGTTATCCATAGCCTCCAAATAATGTCCTTTTTGTACAAAAAAGGCATACCGCCAAGGCAATATGCCACCAATTTATTATCTTTGCAAACAGAAGTCAGCCATACGACAGCTTTTCATACGGGCCACCTTATATAACAAAATGGACAACATGACTGAAAACTTACGGCACTTGACGCTCGGACAACTGAAGGAAATTATCGACCGCAACGATGTGGCGAAGATGAACAGTCTCTTGACCGAAAACCTCGGTGTGACAATGAAGGTGACGAAAGCGGTGCTGGGCAGCTTCGCCCACACGCCGCTCTATCTGCCGGAGATGCGCCTCATCATGGTGCGCAGGGGCACGGCCTCACCCACCATCAACCTGCTCAGGCACTCCGTCGAGGCCGGCACACTCATGTTTTTCGCCCCCCACTCCATCGTGGAGGCCAACAATCTTTCGGACGACCTTGAGGGGGAGGGCATCACAATGACCGACGACTTCTTCCATCTCACCGTGGGCGACCATCTGCCACCGGCTTTCGACGGCAGGCAACGCGACTTCCGGCTACGGCTCAACGCCCGACAGATGGCGTATGCCGAGGAGCTGCTGCGCCTGATCTACCAAAGCATCCGGACCACCGAGGCCCACGCGCAGGTGACGATCCACCTCGCGAGTGCCTTCCTCTGGTATGTGAACAACCTGTGGCAGCAGCAACAACAGCGCGAGCAGCAAGGATTTTCGCGCGAGCAGCAACTCTTCACGCGGTTTATCGCACTGGTCAACGAGCAGGCTGCCACCCACCACACCATCGACTTCTACGCCTCCGCGCTCTGTCTCTCACCCCGCTACATGGGCCGGCTCATCAAGGAGATGAGCGGGCGCAGCGCCAAGGAGTGGATAGACGATGCCATCGTCACGGGGGCCAAAGTGAGACTGAAACACAGCGACCGCCTCGTGCGCCAGATAGCAGACGAGATGAACTTTCCCAACGTGAGCTTCTTCTGCAAGTATTTCAAGCGCATGACGGGGCTCACACCCAACGAATACAAGCACCGGGACATCTGAAAACGCACACAGAACAGGGCCCGGAGAGCTGTCGGAAAGCCGGAATAACTGGTTCTTTCCGCCCGACTGCCAACGGGGCCGCAGGGTTTTATGCGGACGCAGGGCAGAAACTTAATAGAAAAAAGCGTCTTTATGCCCGTATATGAAGGAATATCCATAACTTTGCATCGTCTTTCAGAAAACAGCAAAAACAATGTTTACACGATGAAACAAATGATGATTTCAGCCGCCATGCTGCTCTGCCTGTCGGCTTTCCTCCCCTTGAAGACGGGCGCACAGACCGCTCACACGCTCCCGTTGCCGGCCAACCTCTACCGCTGCCATATTGCGAAAGACCGGCCCTACGTGTTTTTCCAAACGCGAGAGCGGGGCAAGAAATATTACAAGAACAATGGAACGTATGGCGTGATAGACCTCCGGACGGGCAACACGCTGTGGAGCAAGAAGATCAAGTATGCAAACACCGCAGCCAATTTCTCTGAAAAGGGCATCCTGCAAACTGTCAACGGAACCGGATGGGATCACCTCACAACCCATCTCTATGCCCTTGACACGGGCGAAGACCGATACAAGCTGTGGACCATGCCTGTCTTTATCAATTCTGAGGCCGACATCATGCTGGGCTACAAAAACTTCAACTCGAAGTTGCTCACGTGCTTCCGCCTCTCCACAGGCGAGAAACTTTGGGAAACGATGCTGCCCCACCACAACAACGAGACGTGGAACAACATCCGCCTCACAGACCCTGACCACTTGCTTTTCTCGGCCAACAACCTCTGCCTGCTCAATATCAAGACGGGGGGCCTGAGCTACTATGAGTCGAAAACAGCCGTGACCGATGTGAAGACGGGAGCAGCACTGGGGGCACTGGCTGTGCTGAGCATGGCCTTCGCGGGGATGGCCATAATTCCCACATCGGGCAACGTGATCACTTCGCTCACGTCCAATGTGGCGAGCGACAGCGCCTATTACTATTTCTCCGACCGCAACCAGTTGAGTTGCCTTGACCACCATCTCAACGAGGTGTGGCACTACGACTTCCCGGCCAAGACGGCTGCCCACGCCCAACTCTTCACCCGGGGCGACACACTCTACATGCTCAACGAGGGCTACGGACTGAAAGGGGGACGGCGTACGGCAGCGGGCAAACCTTTCATGGCCCGGTTTGACAAGACTACGGGCCGGCAATTAGCCTTCGACATGCTGCCCAAGAAATGGGATGAAGAGCGATTGGGCAAGTCGCTTACCTTTGTGCCCGACACGCTCTATCTGCTCGATGCTGCCGACACCACCTTCACCGCTCTCGTCTCCGACGGCGAAACCTATCCGCTCTATGCTGCCGACGGCAACGTGTGCATGGTGAACAAACGGCTCGAAGTGGTCAAGGAATACAATCGTATGCTTCTCTACCACAAAGGCCCGTCCACTCCCTACTGCCAAGTGTTGGGGCAATGGGGAGACAGTCCCGACTTCTACATCGTGGACAACAGCGGCAAGGGGCTTTGTCATTTCGGGAAACCTTATTCCGACATCAGCTTCTCCGACGGTAAGATCGTGCTTCGCGACGAGAAGGGGCTGCACTGGTTGGAAAAGACTTTCTAAGCGGATAGCCTCGCCACCGTGCTCCAAGACAGCTGTTTCTGTCGGCTATCACACGCTCCCGTTGCCTCTCCGTTCCCTGCGGGCGCACTCGGGGCAGAGCCCTTTCACCATGAGTGTGGCGTGGCGGGGGACATAGCCGGGAGGCAGCGGCACGGCAGGCACGGGCGTATCGGAGAGGCAGAAGGTCTTGTGGCAGTGCTCGCAGAAGAAGTGGACGTGCTCGTCGTCGTCGACTTCGCCGCCGTGACTGAAACAGAGTTCATACTTCGTGCCGCCGTCACCGTCTTCGAGCACATGCACGAGATGGTGCTCCCGGAAGAGCATGAGCGTGCGGTAGATGCCCGACTTGTCGATGGTGAGAATGGTCTCCTCCAGTTCTTTGAGCGACAGCGGACTGTGCGCCGCGGCCAAAGCCTTGGCGATGACGATGCGGTTGGCCGTGGGTTTCACGCCGTGTCGGCCCAGCAGTTGGATAGTCTGTGATTCGTCCATCAGTAGTTTATTGTTTTCGGGCAGCGCCATCCGTGGCCGACAGTGCCATGTTCCGGCCCGCCACGTAACCCGTGGTCCATGCGGCCTGCAGATTGAAGCCACCCGTGACGGCATCCACATCGAGCACTTCGCCGGCCAAGAAAAGTCCCGTCACGTTCTTGCTCTCAAGCGTGTTGAGGTTGACACCGGACAGGGCGACACCTCCGCAGGTGACAAACTCGTCGCGGAAGGACCCCTTACCCGTCACGGCATAGCGGTCGTTGGTGAGCGTCTCCAGCAGCCGGTTAAGTTGCTTGCGCCCCACCTCGCCGCAACGCTTGCCGGCAGGCAGTCCGGCGCGGCCCAACAGGAAGAGCCACACACGGGAGGTAAGCCCCTCGGGGTGTACCGACGAGAGCTGTTTGGCGTGGTTGTCGGCCAGCAGGCGGGCCAGTGCAGCCTCCACATCGGCCACGGTGCCCTCCCCCATCCAGTTGACGGCCATCGCCACCCGATAGCCTTGTTCGGCCAGATGGCGGGCGGCATGAGACGAGAGGCGGAGCACGGCGGGGCCGCTCGCTCCCCAATGGGTGACGAGCAGGGGGCCCGAGGCGCGGAATCTGGTACCGGGGATGGAGACCGAGGCGCGCTCGACCACCGTACCCATGAGGCTGCGGAAGTCGGCATCGGCGATATTGAACGTGAAAAGCGAGGGCACGGGAGCCTCCAGTTCAAGTCCCAAGTCGGCCAACGGGCGCAGGCCTTCAATGCGCGGACTGCCGCCCGTGGTGACGGCCACGCGGTGGAAAGTACGCACACGGCCGTCGGAGAAACTCACCTCCAGCCGACCATCGGGCAGCAGCGCGATGGAGCGCATGGCACAGGAAGTGACCACCTCCACACCGAGCCGGCGGGCGCGGCCCGTGAGGGCATCGATGACGCTCTGCGAGTCTTGCGAGGCGGGGAAGATGCAATGGTCGGCCTGCACCACGAGGGGCACGCCCTGCCGCTCAAACCACGCCCGGGCATCATCCGGCCCGAAGACGCGGAAGAGCCGCTTCATGAGCCGGTGGCCGCGCGGATAGACTTGCCGCAGGTCGGTCACGCCTTCAAACGAGTTGGTGAGGTTGCACCGTCCGCCCCCCGACACCGCCACTTTGGCCAGCACGCGGCCCGCCTTTTCATAGATGGTGACCGAGGCGTCGGGCGCGGCCTCCTTGGCCGCTATGGCCGCAAAGAAGCCGGCCGCCCCACCTCCGACGATGGCAATGTGTAGCATACGGTCTCCGTCGGCGGGTTACATCACACTTTTCAGCATCTTGACTACCGAAGCCCTGTCCTGCCCCCCCGTGTAAGGACGGGGCTCGCCGTTTTTGGGCACGAAGAGCAGCAGGGGGATAGCGTCTATCTTGAAGATGCGGGCCAGTTCGGGCTCGCGGTCGATGTCCACCTTATAGAAATCCACCTTGTCGCCATATTCGGCTGCTATCGACTCCACTACGGGTGCGAGCATCATGCAGGGCTTGCACCAAGTGGCGTAGAAATCAATCACGGCAGGCTTGTCGCCTTTGAACACCCACTTGCCGGGGTGGCTCTCATAGTCGTTCACGCGCTGCTTGAAGAGGGCGGTCGAGAGTTCGGTCACATGGCCTGAGGCCGTGTCGGGAGCCGCGGCTGTGGCCGTGTCGGCCACGGAGGTGGCGGTGTCGCCGCCCTGCGGGCCGGCGGTAGTGCCCTTGCGGCTGCACGCCGTGGTACACACAAGGGAGAGGGCTGCAAGGCCCAGAATCCATTTTCCAGTCATAGTTTTTTGTTTTGTTATTGATGATGTTAGGGCCGAAACAGCGTTTCGGCTTACTTAACGGCAAACGAAAGAGGGCTCAAGAGAAGCTCATCAAGCCCTCCAACTCCCAATCCCTAAGAGACCCCCAACCCCCTGAAGGGGGCCTTGCATTCCTGCGGACAGGTGGGGAAAGCCTTCAAGAGCCTCCCCCCTGAAGGGGGCTGCATTCCTGCGGACAGGTGGATGGGAAAGCCCTCTTTAGGGGGTTGGGGGCCGGTAGGGGTCAACAAAGATACTCACAGCGGCGGATTTATCTATACTTTCGGGCAGAATATAAGTAATTATTAACCAAAGGGGCAGCCTGTTAACATTTGCCAACAGCCTTTCCGCGGGTAGAAACCGGTTGCCGACAGAGGCCGCGCCCACCCCGGAGGGCGGGCTTCAAAGAACCCGCTACAGGCGACGAAACGGCAAAAACTCGGGACGAAAGGTGGCTTGTATGAAGAAAAAAGCGTACCTTTGCAGCCCACATGCAAACAATCGAACAACAATCGCACTACAGGGAACTGGCCTCGCTGGGCCTGCCCATCATCATCGGACAACTGGGAACCATCGTTCTCGGCTTTGCCGACACGCTCATGATAGGTCATCACAGCACGCAGGAACTGGCCGCGGCCGGACTGGTGAACAACGTCTTCGCGCTCGTGCTGCTCTTCTACCTCGGTTTCTCCTACGGTCTCACGCCCCTCGTGGGCCGGCTCTACGGGCGCGAAGAGCACACCGCCATAGGGCGCATGGTGAAAAACTCGCTCGCGGCCAACCTGCTCGTGGGACTGCTGCTCACGGCCTTGATGACCGCGCTCTACTTCAACCTCCACCGCATCGGGCAGCCGCAAGAGTTGCTTGGCATCATCCGCCCCTACTTTCTGGTCAACCTCGTCTCGATATTCTTCGTGGGTGTATTCAACACGCTGAAGCAGTTTTTCGACGGTATCACCCGCACCCGGACGCCCATGTGGGTGATGATAGCGGGCAACGTGTTCAACATCTTCTTCAACTGGATGCTCATCTATGGCGTGGGGCCGTTTCCCGAAATGGGCCTTCTGGGTGCCGGACTGGCCACACTCGGTTCGCGGGTGCTCATGGCCGGCGGTCTCTGCTGTGCGGCCCTTGCCGGGCGTGACTATCGCGAACAGCGGAGAGGCTTTGCCGCTGGCCGTGTCAACCGGGCCGACCTCGGCCAACTGAACCGCTTGGGCTGGCCGCTGGCCCTGCAACTGGGCATGGAGACGGCAGCCTTCAGCCTGAGCAGCGTGATGGTGGGATGGATCAGCACCACGGCGCTGGCCGCCCATCAGGTGATGATCACCATCTCCCAACTGTTCTACATGATCTACTACGGCATGGCGGCAGCCGTGTCGATCCGCGTGAGCCACTTCATGGGGCAACACGACATGGCAGCCGTGCGGGCCAACACGCTCGACGGCTTCCGCCTCGTCACGGCCATCGCCCTTGGCATGACCGTGCCGGTGGGGCTGCTGCGCCACCAGTTGGGCGGTCTGTTTTCCGACAGTGCCGAAGTGCAGGCCATGGTGGCGACGGTCATCATTCCGCTCATCATCTATCAGTTTGGCGACGGCCTGCAATGCACCTACGCCAACGCCCTGCGCGGCATCTCGTGCGTCTCGCCCATGGTCACCATCGCCTTTGTGGCCTACTTCCTCGTGTGCCTCCCCTTGGGCTATGTGCTCGGCATCGTCTGCGGCTTCGGACTGGTGGGCATCTGGGCCGCCTTCCCCTTCGGACTCACCCTTGTGGGCATCCTCTACCGCCGACGGTTCTTCAAGGAACTGCGGAAACTGGAGGTCTCGTTGGGGGCCGGTAAGGACGAATAATATCAACAAAATCGCAGCCGCAGAATTTCTCCAACCAGAGTGGAGAAGCGGCTTCAGACCACCGGAAAGCCGACTTCAAACGGCTGGAAAAGTCCGGCGGTTTTCTCGATCAGGCTCTTCGAACTTGCAATAGAGCCACAGTTGAAGGCTGAAAGGGCCACAGTTGCGCGACAACTGTGGCCCTTTTTCATGGCCGTTTGGGCCCTTTCAAGTCTGTTTTCGGGCCCGGAATCGTGTCAACGAAATTCAAACGGTTGATTGTCAGCGTTTTGTAGGTGTCACCAAAAACAGCCCATTTGCACCCGAGCGGACTGCCGGTGGCAAATATCGCAGCCTGAAAGGCCGAAAACGCACAAATAGTTTGACAATCATCCCGAGGTCTTCCTCCAAATGCCCGATGATTTCTTCCATGTATATGCGGTCTGCGAGTGCTCCCCGAATCGCTGCGCTGCCTGCGGAATAAAGGCAAATGGCGTGGCCCCGCCAAAAATCCGCCGCCCACTGTTAAGGCGCACAATATTTCGCATAGATATGCGTCATTTTCAAACTTCGGGGTCTATTTAGGTGTCAGATTGCGTTTTTTTTGAAAGAAAACATTGCATTTGTAATTTTTATTATTATCTTTGCAACTGAGGACTCCCCCCGGCCCCCTCTGTGAGAGGAGAAGGGCCTCGTGGGAGAAAGCCTGCTAAAGTTTCCCCTAAGCAGGTTTGCAAAGCTCCTTTTAGAGGGTTGGGGGGGCTCTTAGAGACTTTTCCGGGGGCTCTTAGGGGCTAAGCTATTGTCTTTTTTCGCTATCGCTCAAGGAACTTCTCCTAACGAGCGGAGCGAGTGCTAACTCCCTTTAACTCCTCCTCAATAAAACATTAAAAGCGTGAATAAGATGATTCTTGACATTGAAATGATCCGAAGCTTCTATGCTTCCTATTCCGACCGCGTGGCGCAGGCGCGAGCAGTGCTCAAACGTCCGCTCACCTATGCGGAGAAAGTGCTCATGGCCCACCTTTTCGATCCCGCACAGCTGCGGCCATATAAAAGAGGTGAAGAATATGTCGACTTCCGCCCCGACCGCGTGGCCATGCAAGACGCCACGGCGCAGATGGCGCTGTTGCAGTTTATGAACGCAGGCAAGTCGCAGGTGGCCGTGCCGGCATCCGTGCATTGCGACCATCTGATAAGGGCCGATGTGGGGGCCGGGCGCGACCTGGCCGCGGCGCGTGAGACCAACCGCGAGGTGTACGACTTCTTGCAGTCGGTGTCGCGCAAATACGGCATCGGCTTCTGGGCCCCCGGAGCCGGCATCATCCATCAGGTGGTGCTCGAAAACTATGCGTTCCCCGGCGGCATGATGGTGGGCACCGACTCCCACACGCCCAATGCCGGCGGACTGGGCATGGTGGCCGTGGGCGTGGGCGGTGCCGATGCCGTGGATGTGCTCACGGGTATGCCGTGGGAACTGAAGATGCCCCGGCTCATCGGCGTGCATCTCACGGGCCGGCTCTCGGGTTGGGCCTCGCCCAAAGACGTGATACTCGAAATCTTGGGACGGCTCACCGTGAAGGGCGGCACCAACGCCATACTCGAATACTTCGGTGAGGGAACGGCCACCCTCTCGGCCACGGGCAAGGCCACCATCTGCAACATGGGTGCCGAACTGGGAGCCACGTGCAGCCTGTTTGCCTACGACGGGCGGGCCGACGAATATCTGCGCAAGACGGGCCGCACCGAGGTGGCGGCCCTCGCAGCCCGCAACGCCGCCGAGCTGCGGGCCGACGAGGAGGTCTATGCCGACCCCGCCACTTTCTACGACCAGCTCGTGGAGATAGACCTCTCGCAGGTGGAGCCCCACCTCAACGGGCCGTTCACGCCCGATGCGGCCACGCCCATCAGCCAGATGAGGGCCAAAGGGCCGGCCTCCGACTATCCCATGACGGTGGAGGTGGGCCTCGTAGGCTCCTGCACCAACTCGAGCTACCAAGACCTCGCCCGCGCGGCATCCGTCGCCCGGCAGGTGGTGGAGAAGGGCATCGGGATGAAGGGGCAGCTCATCATCAATCCCGGGTCGGAACAGATACGCCACACGGCCGAGCGCGACGGATTGCTCGACGACTTCAAGCGCGTGGGGGCCATCATCATGACCAATGCCTGCGGGCCCTGCATAGGCCAGTGGAAGCGGCACACCGATGACAACGAGCGCAAGAATGCCATCGTGACATCGTTCAACCGCAACTTCCGCCGACGGGCCGACGGCAATCCCAACACCTACGCCTTCATCGGCAGTCCGGAGCTCACCACGGCACTGGCCATTGCCGGCCGGTTGGACTTCAATCCCGCCACCGACACACTTACCGACAGCCAAGGGCGCAGCGTGATGCTCGACGAGCCCGAGGGCTTCGACTTCCCACCCCGTGGGTTTGCGGCCTCGGGCCATCCCTCGCCCGAGGGCATCGTGGCCGACTTGGAGCGGGAGGGTCTCTTCGTGCCTGCCTCGACCGACGGGCGCGACGTGGAGGTGGTCATCGCCGAGGGTTCCGACCGCCTGCAGCGGCTTGCGCCCTTCGCCCCTTGGGACGGGCACGACCTCCTCGACATGCCGCTGCTCATCAAGGTGGAGGGCAAGTGTACCACCGATCACATCTCGATGGCCGGGCCGTGGCTCAAGTTTCGCGGCCACCTCGAAAACATCTCCGACAATCTGCTCATGGGTGCGGTCAACGCGTTCAACGGTGAGTCGGGCAGTGTGAAAGACCGGTTGGACGGCCACTACAAAGCCGTCGCCGCCGCCGCCAAACACTACAAGCAGGAGGGGCTGTCGAGCATCGTCGTGGCCGAAGACAACTACGGCGAGGGCAGCAGTCGCGAACATGCAGCCATGGAGCCGCGGTTCTTGGGCGTGAGGGTGATTCTGGCCAAGAGTTTCGCCCGCATTCACGAGACCAACCTCAAGAAACAGGGCATGCTCGCGCTGACCTTTGCCGACAAGGACGATTATAATAAGGTACGCGAGGACGACCTTCTCTCGGTCGTCGGCCTCACGGAGTTCGCTCCCGGCCGCCCTCTCACCGTCATCCTGCGCCATGCCGACGGCACCGAAGACCGTCTTGCAGCCACCCACACCTACAATGCCGCCCAGATAGAGTGGTTTAAGGCGGGGAGTGCGCTGAACAGCCAGAAGCAAACCAACAAACAACCCCACCAACAACCCAACCAACAACCCCACCAACCCACGGACCCCACCAGCCCACGGACCCCCAACCCCCTAAAGGGGGCTTTGCCATCCACTTGCTCGCAGGGGTGTAGCCCCCTTTAGGGGGATGGAGGGCTCTATCCCACCAGTTTGCAGGATGGTAAAAGCCCCCTTTAGGGGGTTGGGGGTCTATAAGCTAAGTATTTAACCAGCCCATGTCCCGCGAGGCCCTCCCCTCCTTCGGAGGGGTCGGGGGAGGCTTTTTTTTTTTAATTTAATAATTTATGAAAAAAGAATATCTGATATACAAGTTAAGCGACGCGGTGAAGAGCACCTGCAAGATCGATCCCGAAGAGTTCACCAAGTTTGGCGTGAAGCGCGGCCTGCGCAACGACGACGGCTCCGGTGTGCTCGTGGGCCTCACCAACATCGGCAATGTGGTGGGCTACGAGCGCGACGCCGACGGCAAATTGCAGCCCACGGAAGGCAAACTCTTCTACCGTGGCTACGAACTCGACGACCTCGTTTCGCCCCTGCTCGAAGAGAAGCGGTTCGGCTTTGAGGAGATAGCCTACCTCCTGCTCTCGGGCAACCTGCCCGACAAGGAGGAACTCTCGGCCTTCCGCGAACTCCTCAACGACAACATGCCGCTCGACCACCGCACCATCGTCCACCTCATCGATCTTGAGGGCACCAACATCATGAACATTCTGGCGCGCTGCGTGCTGGAGATGTACACCTTCGACCCCAATCCCGACGACATCTCGCGCGACAATCTCATGCGCCAGTCCATCGAGCTCATCGCCAAACTGCCCACCATCGTGGCCTACGCCTACAACATCTACCGCCACAGCGTGCAGGGCCGCAGTCTGCACATCGGCCATCCGCGCGAAGACCTGAGTCTGGCCGAGAACTTTCTCTACATGCTCAAGAACGACGACTACACTTCGCTCGATGCCCGTATGCTCGACCTGCTGCTCGTGATTCAGGCCGAGCACGGCGGCGGTAACAACTCCACGTTCACCGTGCGCGTCACTTCCAGCACCCGCACCGATACCTATTCGAGCATCGCCGCCGGCATCGGGTCACTCAAAGGGCCGCTCCACGGTGGGGCCAACATCAAGGCCATCAACATGTTCCACCACTTGAAGGAGCAGATAAAAGACTGGACAAACATTGACGAGATAGACACCTATCTCAACCGTATGCTCACCAAGGAGGCCTACGACAAGTCGGGACTCATCTATGGCATCGGCCACGCCGTCTACACAATGAGCGATCCGCGTGCTGAGGAACTCAAGCGGTTGGCCGGCGAACTGGCCCGCGAGAAGGGCCGCGAAGAGGAATACGAGTTCTTGAAGCTCATCGAGCAGGAAGGCAAGAAATGTCTCATGAACTTCCGCAAGTCGAAAAAGCCCGTGTGTGCCAACCTCGACTTCTACAGCGGTTTCATCTATGAGATGATCGGACTGCCGCAGGAAATTTCCACGCCCATCTTTGCCATGGCCCGCATCGTGGGCTGGACGGCCCACCGCATCGAGGAACTCAACTTCGAGGGCCGCCGCATCATCCGCCCGGCCTACAAGAACACGCTCAAGCGGAATGTTTATACGCCGTTGGCGAGAAGGTGAGAAAGATTCGCCTGCGAAACTTTTAGGAGTTAAAGGGAGTTAAGGAGTTAGCACTCGCTTCGCTCGTTAGGAGAAGTTCCTTGAGCGATAGCGAAAAAAGACAATAGCTTTATGGCTTGAGTGTGTTGGAGCACAAAGGCGCGGAGAAAGCAGTTTTAACTCTTTAGGAGGTAAAGAATTTTGGGAAATTAAAGTCTACCCCTCCACCTGTCAAGAGTAGTCAAGCAATAAAGCTATTGTCTTAACTCCCTTTAACTCCTTAACTCCCTTTAACTCCTAACCCTTAACTCCCTTTCCTCCTTGCATTCCACTATCACTCAGTTTGAAATCACCCTGCCCGCCATGCCCCGCGGCTTCCACCTTGTCACGGCCCGCCTCATGCGGCTCATGCCCCCGTTGCCCCGCACGGGACTGGTCAACATCTTTGTGAAACACACCGGCTGCGGACTCGCCATCAACGAAAACTGCGACCCCGACGTGCGCACCGACATGCAAACGGTCTTCGACTCGCTCGTCAAGGAGAACGACCCGCGCTACCGCCACACCCTCGAAGGGCCCGACGACATGCCCTCTCATGTGAAGAGTGTGCTTGTGGGGGCGAGTCTCTCCATCCCCATCACCGACGGCCATCTCAACCTCGGCACGTGGCAGGGCATCTACTTCTGCGAGTTCCGCAACCACGGCGGCCCCCGCAGTCTCGTGGTCACTGTCATCGGCTGACGGCCCCCGTCGCTTCTTCTCCGGTCTTCCCCCGTTGGCGTAGGATTCCCTCCTTCGCCTACATCGGCCTGCCCTTGCCTGCGCCGGTGCTTGCCTGCGTTCATTCGCCGGCCCGTCTACATTTCGAAGTATAGTAAACTTTTTTGGTGAAACGAGGCATAAACAGTAATTTTGTCATGGCTTTCGGAGCGTCGTCTCCCCAGGCCATGACATTATTTATATTAACCATCTTTCCACTAAAAAAACGAATGACCAACGAAGAATTTCTCTCACAACCGCTCTCGCCCCATTTCCGCCTCGGCGAATTTGTCCGTTCGGCCACAGCCGTAGACCTGCGCATCGACAATCGTCCGCCCGCTATCGCCGTTGAAGCCCTGCGCCTGCTTTGCGAGGAGGTGCTCGAACCTCTGCGCCGCCGTTTCGGCTGCATCCGCATCACCAGCGGCTACCGCTGCGAGACGCTCAACAGGGCCGTGGGCGGTGTGGCTAACTCGCAACACCTGCTCGGCGAGGCTGCCGACATCTTTGTGCCCAACGAGGAGACAGCCCTCAAGTATCTCGACTTCCTGCGCACTCACACGCCTTTCGACCAACTCATCCTCGAGCCCCGCGACGCCCGCATCCCCCGTTGGCTGCACGTGAGCTACACCATCCGCCGGCCTGTGCGCGGCCAAGTGTTGTAGACCCAAAAACAAAAACAAGCCCCCCCTAAGAGCCCCCCAAAGAGACCCCCAAACCCCCTAAAGGGGGCTTTTCCACCCCACTTGTTCGCAGGAATGTAAAGCCCCCTTTAGGGGGTTTGGGGGTCTCTTTGGGGGGCTCTTAGGGGGCCGTAGTTTTTTGCTTTTCCGGTCTTTTATTTCCCAAACACCACCGTGGGCTTAAATGTTTTGGCCTCCTCGAAATCCATGAGGGCGTAGGCAATGATGATGATGGTGTCGCCTACCTGCACCTTGCGGGCAGCCGCACCGTTGAGACAGATGTCACCTTTGCCGCGCTCGCCCGCGATGATATAGGTTTCGAAACGTTCGCCGTTGTTGTTGTCCACGATTTGCACTTTCTCGCCCGCGATGAGATTGGCCGCATCCATGAGGTCTTCATCGATGGTGATACTGCCCATGTAGTTGAGGTTGGCCTCGGTGACAGTCACGCAGTGGAGTTTTGACTTGAGTACTTCTATTTGCATCTTCGTTCTGTGTGTTGGTTTTCTACTTCTTTTCTTCCTGTCCGGCAGCCGTAGTCTCGGTGGTCTTCAGCCGGATGTGGTCGATGAGCCGGATGGGCGTCTTGCCGCAATAGACCGTGATGCAGCCCACCACGTAGTCGCTGTCGTCCCATGAGTTTACGGGCAGAAGCGTGTGCCCGTCCACGATTTCGAAATATTCCACCTCCAGACCGTCCACGGCGTTGATTTCGGCCACCACACGGTCGTGAGTCTCGGCCACGGAGTGCGTCCGGGCATAGTCCACGGCAGCCTTCAGGGCCTTGAAGATGGCCGGTGCCTTCTGCCGCTCGTCGGGCGCGAGCAGCGTGTTGCGGCTGCTCTTGGCCAGTCCGTCGGCCTCGCGCACGATGTTGCATTCCACGATGCGCACATCCATGCCGATATAGTCCACAAGCCGCTTCACCACGGCTATCTGCTGCCAGTCTTTCTCGCCGAAATAGGCCCGTGTGGGTCGCACGATATAGAACAGGCGGCTCACCACCTGACACACCCCGTTGAAGTGGCCCGGCCGGCGCGCGCCCTCCATCACCGTGGTCACGGGCGGAAACTCGAAGTGCCGCTCGTCGGGCGTGGGATACATCTCCTCCACCGACGGTGCAAATACATAGTCGGCCCCGCAGGCTTCGGCCAGCCGGCAGTCGGCCTCAAGCGTGCGCGGATAGCGGTCGAGGTCGCCCGGGTCGTTGAACTGTGTGGGATTGAGAAACACCGAAACCACCGTGACGGCGTTTTCGGCCACACTGCGCCTCACCAGCGAGGCGTGCCCCTCGTGCAGGGCACCCATCGTGGGCACAAGTCCGATTTCCTTACCTTCCTTGCGAGCCTTGAAGAGTTCGTTCTGGAGTTCTACAATCTTTTTGATTACTTTCATCTCGTCTCTGTTATTCTGTCTGCCCGTCGGTTCCGCTGCCCGCTGCAGGTTTCCGGCCGGCCTTCCGGTTGCCGCCGAAGTCATTGCAGCTGCTTGCGTCCGGTCCGGCAGTTGTCGTGTTCCTAAACACGTGCAAAATAACAACTTTTTTCTTAAATAAGAAAGAATTATTTTAAAAATATGCCAATAAGGCTCCTGTTTTTCGCCTTTTAAGGGAGAAAGGGAAGAAATACCAACTTTTTTTTGTAACTTTGCACGTAATTGGATGAGTAAAAAGTGAACTTATGGCCGTTGTCCGTCCACAGGCCTATAACGTCCGCCGGCTCTAATCTTTTAAAAAAACAGTTTTGAAATGGCAAAGAAAGTATTGTTCATCAACCAGGAGATAGCTCCCTACGTGCCTGAATCCGAAATCTCAGTGCTGGGCAGAGACCTGCCCCACCGCGTACAGGAAAAAGGGTTCGAGATACGCACGTTCATGCCCAAATGGGGCAATATCAACGAGCGTCGCGGCCAGTTGCACGAGGTGATACGCCTCTCGGGAATGAATCTCATCATTGATGAAACAGACCACCCTTTGATCATCAAAGTGGCATCGATACCCACCTCGCGACTGCAAGTGTATTTCATCGACAACGACGACTACTTCAGCCGCCGGCAGATGGAAGCCGATGAAAACGGGGTGGAGTATGCCGACAACGGCGAGCGGGCCATCTTCTATGCCCGGGGCGTGCTCGAGACGGTGAAAAAACTGCGCTGGGCACCCGACATCATCGTGTGTCAGGGATGGATAGGGGCCGTGGTGCCGCTCTATATCAAGACGGCCTACAAGGACGAACCGTCGTTTGCCAAGACCAAGGTGGTGACTTCGCTCTTCACCAACCGCCTGAAAAACGACTTGGGCAAGCACTTCAAGCGGAGCGTGGAGTTCAGGGGGGCCAAGGCTTCGCTGCTCAAGGGTTACGGCGACACGTTCGACTTCCTCGAACTGGGCAAGATGGCCATCGACTACAGCGACGGACTCGTCGAGGCCGGCAAGGATGTCAACGCGCAGTTGCTCGCCCATGCCGAGAGTCGGGGACTGCCCGTGCTGCGCTATCCGGGCGAAGACTTCGCCGATGCCTACGCCGATTATTTCAACCAACTGATTCCGGATGCCGGCGAGTGACTTCCCGCAAGAGTGGGGGTGACGGTCCTACAAGGCATCTCATCTTCAATGCAACAACACATTTTTCATTTTCGATAACTCATGAAGTTAAGAATTTTAGCTGCCGCAGCATCGTGCGCCCTGCTGCTCGCCGCATGTGATGACAACACCGGAGACTTCGGAACATCACTCACACACAGCTCGGACAAACTCAACATCAGTGCCGCCGCCTACGGTGTGACCACGCAGACCATCGTGGCCGACTCGGTGCTCTCGCGCAACAGCGTGGGCTATCTGGGCAAAGTGCGCGACCCCGAAACGGGGGCATACGTCACGGGCAACTGCATGATACAGTTTGGCGTGGTGGACGAACCGGGATTCCCGGCTGTGAAAGACTCCATCAAGAGTCGAGACAGCAACGACAGCATCGTGGCCGACTACTGCTACATCGAACTCTTCTACAACAGTTTCTACGGCGATTCGCTGGCACCCATGAAGCTCACCGCCCATGAAATGGGACGCACGATGAACGAAAACCGCAAATACTACTCCAACTTCAATCCGCGCGCCGAGGGCTATCTGCGTTCCGGCGGACTCAAGGTGGACAAGAGCTACACGCTCACCGACCTCACTGTGAGCGACTCCCTGCGCCGCTCCAAGAAATATGTACCGAGTATCCGGATACCGATCACCGGCACCTACACTGCACCCGACGGCACCACCTACAACAACCTCGGCACCTACATCATGAGGCAATACTACAACAACCGCAAGTTGTTTGCCGACAACTACAAGTTTATCAACAACATCCTCCGCGGCTTCTACTTCGAGCACACGGGCGGCCTGGGCTCCATGGCCGACGTGAGTACCAGCTGGCTCATGGTGGGCTATCGTGGCAGGGAGACGCGCAAACTTGCCAACAAGGCGGGCAACATGGTCGACTCCACCTATTATTATAATGGCTACGCATCGTTTGCAGGCACGGAGGAGGTGCTCCAGACCACCTACTTCGACAACGACGAGGGCTCCATCAAGCGTCTTGCCGACGACAGCTCATGCACCTATCTCAAGACACCGGCCGGACTTTTCACTGAGGTCACGCTGCCCGTCGATGACATCTTGAAAGGGCACGATTCCGACACGCTCAGTTCGGCCAAACTCGTCATCCCGCGCATCAACGACACCACCACCGGCAAATACCGGCTCAATACGCCCAAGACACTGCTCATCGTGCCCAAAAGCATGATGTACAGCTTCTTCGAGGAGGGCCGGCTCAACGATGGTCGCACCTCGTTTCTCTGCACCTACAACGCCAACAGTGACAACACCTACACCTTTGAGAACATCGGCAACCTCATCGGTTATATGAACAAAAACCGCAATGTGGCCGACTGGAACAAGGCGGTGATTATCCCCGTCACACTCACCACGCGTACCAATTCGCAGGATCGGTCTGTCACCATCACCAAGATAGTCAACGACATGTCTCTTTCCACCACGCGGTTGCGTAAGGGAGACGGCACCACAGCCAACATCCGCTTGGATGTTATCTACACCCGATTCGCCAACTAACCTCTTTTCCCTACACACATCATGGCAGACAATTTTCTGGAACGTCGGCGCGAAGAGTATGAACAGCGCAAGGCTCTTTGGCTGAAAAGGAAGAAAGGGAAGGATGGGAAAAGCCTCCCCCGGCCCATCCGAAGGAGGGACCGGGGGGAGACTATATTCTGACACTCTTGAGCACTTCGCCATCGAGGGTGATGACGCTCAGCGTGCCGTTGTCGAGCAGGGCGAAAGTGGGCGGATTGCCCCCCTTGGGGAAGGTGACGGAGCCCGTGTTGCACACCACGACATCCTCTTCCCGCTCAAGTTCCCACAAGTGGGTGTGCCCGTAGATGATGGCATCCACGCGACCGCGCGGGCGGTTCACCTTATTATATATGTGTCCGTGGGTGAGGAAGATGCGCCGCCCCTCGTCTACGAGCATCATGCTGTCGGCCATGATAGGGAAGGAGAGCAGCATCTGGTCTACCTCGGAGTCGCAGTTGCCGCGTATGGCCACGATGTCGTCGGCCATGTCATTGAGCCGCTTGGCGATGCCCTTGGGGTCGAGCCCTTCGGGCAGACCGTTGCGCGGGCCGTAGTTGATGATGTCGCCGAGAATGCAAAGCATGTCGCAGTGCCATTCGTCATAGAAACGGAGTGCCTGCTCCAGTCGGGGCAGTGAACCGTGGATGTCGGAGATGATGAGATATTTCATGTTGCTGTAGTTTTTTGGAATGTCTTGTTTGGAGAGGGAACCTCAGAGGAAGTCGGCGATGAGCTCTTTCACCACGTGCCCGCCCGCCACCAGTCCTGCCGCCGCCGGCACAAAGGCATTGGAGGCCGGTGTGCTGCGCCGGGGAGCGGCTGCTGCAGGCACGTTGTCACCGTCAGGAGCAAGAGCGGGAGACTCACCGAAGGGCTGCCGCGGCTCCTCCTCACTGTAGACCACCTGCAGGCGGTCGATGCCGAGTTTGCGCAACTTCTTGCGGATGATTTTAGCCAGCGGGTCTATCTTCGTCTCGTTGATGTCGGCCACGCGAAAAGCCGTCGGGTCGAGCTTGTTGGCCGCCCCCATGCACGAGAGAAGCGGTGTGCCCGCCGCCCGGCACCGCCTGACGAGTTCGAGTTTGGCCGTCACGGTGTCGATGCAGTCCACCACGTAGTCAAACTGCGTGAGGTCTATCTCATCGGCATTCTCGGGCAGGTAGAACATCGCGTGCGTGCGCACCGCGCAGCCGGGGTTGATGTCGTGTATGCGCTCCTCGGCCACATCCACTTTCAGTCGTCCGAGCGTGGAGAGCGTAGCGATGATCTGGCGGTTGATGTTGGTGATGCCCACCCGGTCGTTGTCCACAAGCGTCAGCTCGCCCACCCCACTGCGGGCCAGCACCTCCACCACGTGGCCGCCCACGCCGCCCACGCCAAACACGGCCACCCGTGCGGCCGCCAGCCTCTTCACAGCCGCCGGGCCGAATAGCATTTCGGTGCGTGTAAATTGATTCTCCATCTTCTTTTTTGGAAATTTTCAGTTAGGAGATACAAAGATACTGTTTTTCCGCGAAAGCATGGCGCGTGGGCAGAAAGTTTTTTCGCCGCCGTGCATCACGCTTCCTCCCTCTTTCACCACTCCCCCACCCGCTTGTGCTCCAAATGTAAAACCATTTCTTCGTTTTCACACCCCGTGCCTGCGATATTTTCCGCCAACTCCCCTCCGGCTGCACACACGCGGATTTCAGTGAAGCGACTAATCGTCTGTCATTCAGCGACTTGACTTTTCTTGACCACCCGCCCCATGCCTGCAACACGCTTAAAGGGCCCAAACGGGCTTCTCAAAGAGCCTCTTCGAGAAGCCCGTCCGGGCCCTTTCGCGTTGTCATTGCAGCTATTTGGGCACGCGAGTGTGGCCTCTCGCATGGTCGGCCGACCGTTTTCGCCTTGCCGCCCCCGTTTTCTCGGCCTCTTCGGCCCACCGCTTCACGCTCGTTGACGAGTTTTCGCTACAGGCGTTTTGTCAAAGAATCATCACACATGACTTTAGATAAAGTGACAAAATAAGCCTATATTTTTCTGTTACTCTGTCTCATTTTTTCCAAATCAAAAAAACTAACCAATTATTTGGGATATAGGACAAAAGAAAAAGGTACGATCCATTTCTTTCTGCTCACACGGCAAATACAGGATCGTTGTAATCCCAATTTATCGTTAATCGTCTCTATGGCCGATCACTTTTTCAGCCGTATTTTCCCATACAGAGCATGGGCTTGTTCTTCATGCTGCTTTTGATTCTCTCCACAACACTGTCACTGCTGTTGTGGGGGCAGTCGAGAAACTTTTCTCTCTGTATCATATAAGTGGATGGGAATGGGGCAATCAAACAGTCTTTGGGAGAGAAGCAGATAGGATTCCTGATGTTTTTTTTATAATTATAGGCAGACAGATGGCAATGCGTGGGCATTGGGGTTGTGGAAGTGGAATAATCTTGTGGTGCCTACTGCGATGTATAGTAAGGATATTTGGAAACGGGGGCGAAAGGCTGTACCTTTGCAACCGTGATTCGGACACAGCCTCCCGATCAGGGGCACACAGAGAGTTATTAAAACCAAATTATCAACTTTGCGGAGCTTCCATAAAAACACACACTTATGCCGGGGGCTTCGCACACTAAAAACAAAGAAAAACTATGTCAGTAAAGTACAAATTGTATCAGAACAAGCGTGAAGGATCTTCCACCAAGGGCAAGTGGTATGCCCGTGCGGCTGCCGACGGCCTTGTGACCACCGACCAACTGGCCGAGACGATGCAGCGCAACTGCACGCTGAAACGCAGTGACATCATCGCCGTGATTTCGGAACTGGTGGAGACCATGCAGACGGCCTTGCAGAACGGACAGCGCGTGAAGTTGGACAAGTTTGGCAGCTTCAAGATCGGCATCACTTCGGCCCCTGCCGACACGGCCAAGGACTTCAACGTGGGCAAGCATGTGAAAGGCCTGCACGTGCTCTTCCAGCCGGAGGTGAAGATCAGCGCCGACAAGAAGCGCACCCGCTCTTTCCTCACGGGCTGCAAGGTGGAGGAATATGCCGACTACCGGGTGGACAAAAAGAAGGACAAGGCCGGGAAGAAGGCCGATCCTTCGGCTCCCGCCGGCACCTCAGAAGAGCATCACGCCTAAAGGAATGGAGGAACGGACAGATGAAGACACTTCACTCCAACCACTGGATGGCCTTGCTCAAGGTGCTGGTGGCCGCACTGGCCGGTGCCCTCGGTGCTCTGGGCGCTGATGCTGCGGGAATCATCGGATGAGCATCAAAAACAAGAGAAGCGCACCCGGGTGCGCTTCTCTTTTCTGTTAGGAGTCAAAGGAGTTAAAGGGAGTTAGAGGAGTTAAGACAATAGTCTCATAGCTGAATTTACAGATGATGGCTTTCCCTTTTCTCTTTTTTTCGTTATCGCTCAAGGGATTTCTCCTCCAACTCCTCAAAGAAAAAACTCCTTTGACTTCAAAAACCGGTTACCGCCTCTTGATGCCGAGGATGCGCTTGAAGAACATCTTGAAAGTGCCCTCGGGCTTTCGGGGAGTGCTCGGCTCCATGCTCCGTGCAGAGGAGGCGGTGCGGTTTTCGTCCTGACGGCGGTCACGCCCATTGCCACGTTTCCGGTTGTGGTTGTTGCTGCGGCGCGGTTTGTCGGCATCCATGCGATTCTCTGCATCAGCGGGACGGTTGCCATTGCGGTTGCTGTCACCACCGGCCGACTTGGCGTTGCGGCGATTGCGGTTGCCGCGTCCCGACTTGTCGGGCTGCCGGTCGCTCTCCTGCCGGGGTTGCCGGTTGGCAGTGGGGTTGCCTTCGGTCTGCTTTTCTTCCGTCGGTTTTCCCTCTGCGAGGCGCGCTTCACTCTGGCGACGGTTGCGGCGCGGCTTGTCACCGGCAGATTGTTCGGTGGCGTTGGCAGGCCGGGCAGCTTCCCGCTCCTTGTCCTGCTCAGGCCGGGCCGGGCGGCGCTGGTTGTTGGGCTTGTGGCGGTGGGCCTGCTGGTCGCGGTCTTTGCGCCGGCGGCTCTTGGCCGTTGTGCGCCCCTTTGAGGGCCTGCTCTGACGGGCATATTCAGGGGCCTCGCCCAAGTCGGCGGGCAGTGGGATCTTCTCCACTTCCTTCTCAAGGAATTTCTCTATCTGCTGGAAGTGGTAGATGTCGTCTTCACTCACGAGCGTGATGGCCCGTCCGTCACGGTCGGCCCGGGCGGTGCGGCCTATGCGGTGAACATAATCTTCGGCGTCGTGGGGCACATCGTAGTTGATGACCATGGCAATGTCATCGATGTCGATGCCGCGGGCCACGATGTCGGTGGCCACCAGCACGTCGAGCTGTCCGCTCTTGAACTTGAACATGATGTCGTCGCGCTCGGCCTGTTCGAGGTCGGAGTGCATCTCGCCACAGTTGATGTGCTTGCGCTGGAGGGCGGCGTTGACCTGCTTCACCTTCATCTTGCTGCCGCAGAAGATGATGACGCGCTTGAGATCGCCGGCCTTGAAGATGTCTTTGATGATGCCCAGCTTCTGCGTCTCGTAGCACACGTAGGCTTCCTGTTTGATTTTCTCGGCGGGTTTGCTCACGGCAAGCTTGATCTCGACCGGATTCTTGAGCAGCGTCTTGGCCAGTTCTTCGATTTTGGCGGGCATGGTGGCCGAGAACATGATGGTTTGGCACGTGTCGGGCAACAGTTTGGCTATCTGGAGAATGTCTTCGGAGAAGCCCATGTCGAGCATACGGTCGGCTTCGTCGAGCACGAAATAGCTCACCTTGCTCATGTCCACATTGCCCAAACTGATGTGGGAAATGAGGCGGCCGGGAGTGGCAATCACCACATCGGCCCCGAGACGGAGACTCTTGAGTTCTTGGTCGTAACGGTTGCCGTCGTTGCCGCCATACACAGCCACGCTGCTCACCCCATTGAGGTAGTAGCCGAAGCCCTGCATGGCTTGGTCGATTTGCTGTGCCAGTTCGCGCGTAGGCGACATGATGACACAGTTGATGGCATCCTTAGGATAGCCGCCGTCGTCGAGCTTGCTCAAGATGGGCAGCAGATAGGCGGCCGTCTTGCCGGTACCGGTCTGTGCCACGCCGAGCACATCGTTACCTTTCAATATTTCAGGGATACACTTTTCCTGAACCGGTGTGCACGAATCGAAACGCATGTCATAGAGCGCGTCGAGCACATTGTCGTTTAAGTCTAACTCGTCAAAATACATTATTTCTTGTTTTTTCTGTTTTAAAATGAATGTTGTGTTATTATTTCGGAGCCTTCCGATAGAGAAAATAGGCCACAATGGCGAACACCATGTTGGGTGTCCATGCCGCGAGCATCGGTGGTGCGCCGGCATTGATGGCAAACGTGGCCGAAACGGTCTGGAGCATGATGTAGCCGAAACTCAAGGCCAGACCGAGACCCAGATAGAGCCCCATGCCGCCCTTGCGCTTGCGCGAAGAGAGCGAGAGGCCGATGACCGTGAGGATGAACGAGGCGAAGGAGGTGGCAATGCGCTTGTGGTATTCCACCTGATACTGCACCACGTTGCTCGATCCGCGGTCGATTTGCTTGGAGATGTATTCGCGCAGTTCGGGACTGGTGAATGTCTCCTGCTGGCCTTTGGAATAGACAAGGTCGGTAGGCTCCATGAGGATGACCGTGTCTTTCTCGGCACCGCTGGTGATGTGCTCCTTGAGTCCCTGCAACTTGCGCTGCTTCCAGTTGCGCATACGCCAGTGGAACTTGGTGTCGGAGATGGTGTCATATTGCACCTCCATGGCCGTGAGGTCGCTCACGAGCTTCTTGTCCTCAAACTTGTTGAGTTTGAAGCCGTAGCCCTTCTTCGTGTTGTTGTCGTAGTGCTGGATGTAGGCTATCACGCCTTTATCCACTTGCAACTGCACATTGTCGGCCGCTGTGTTCTTGGTGTTGTTGCGGTAGAGTGCCTCGAAATCTTGGCGTATCACCGTGCCGTGGGGTATCTCGTAGGCCCCGAGATAGTAGGTGAGGGCGGCGATAAGCACACACGAAATCATGTAGGGGCGCATGAGACGCTTGAAGGAGACGCCGGCGGCCAGCATGGCGATGATCTCCGAGTTGCCGGCCAACTTGGAGGTGAAGAAGATGACGGCGATGAAGACGAAAAGCGGACTGAAAAGATTGGAATAGTAGGGGATGAAATTGGCATAGTAATCGAAGACGATGGCTCGCCAAGGGGCATGATACTGCGTGAACTTGGAGAGATTCTCGTTGAAGTCGAAGACTATGGCAATGGAGATGATCAGGGCAATGGAGAAGAAATAGGTGCCGATGAACTTCTTGATGATATACCAGTCCAGAATCTTGACATAACGCTTGGGATTCAAGAAGCGCAGGAAGCCAAGGTGTTTCCTCAGCCACCCGAGCAGGGGTTGAAAGCGGGCGAGCAGTCCGGACAGCTGCCGGTGGCGACGGTCAAGCGAACGCCGGGCGCGGAAAAATCTGCGATGCTTTCTGATTTTCTTTATTTCCATCTTTCCATCTTTGTCGAAATCGGTTTACACTCTGCGTCCCAGTTGGCTGATGATACCGGCCTTCCACCGGGCAAAGTCGCCCTGCTCAATGTGCCGGCGGGCATCGCCCACCAGTCGCAGATAGAAAGCAAGATTGTGGATGGAGGATATCTGCATGGCCAAGAGTTCCTGCGCCTTGAACAGGTGGTGGAGGTAGGCCTTGGTGGTGATGCGGTCAATGTCGCATCCGTCGGGGTCTACGGGCGAAAAATCGTCCTCCCACTTCTTGTTGCGCATGTTCATCGTGCCCTCGTAGGTGAAGAGCATGGCGTTGCGCCCGTTGCGGGTGGGCATCACACAGTCGAACATGTCTACCCCCCGCTCGATGGCCTCAAGGATGTTCTGCGGAGTGCCCACGCCCATGAGGTAGCGCGGCTTGTCTTTGGGCAGAATCCCGTTGACCACCTCGATCATCTCATACATCACCTCGGTGGGTTCACCCACGGCCAGTCCGCCAATGGCATTGCCGTCGGCCCCCTTGTCGGCCACAAACTTGGCGGCTTCCTGCCGGAGGTCCTTGTAGGTGCAGCCCTGCACGATGGGGAACAGGCTCTGGCGATGGCCGTAGAGCGGTTCGGTCTCGTTGAAACGCTTGATGCACCGGTCGAGCCACCGCTGGGTCAGGGCCAGACTCTCCTTGGCATAGCGGTAGTCGCTCTGTCCCGGAGGGCATTCGTCGAAAGCCATCATGATGTCGGCTCCGATGACGCGCTCTGTATCCATGACATTCTCGGGCGTGAAGAAATGCTTGCTGCCGTCAATGTGGGAACGGAACTCGCATCCCTCCTCACGCAGTTTGCGGATGCCGGTAAGCGAAAACACCTGAAATCCGCCCGAGTCGGTGAGGATGGGGCGCTCCCAGCCGTTGAAGCCGTGCAGGCCCCCGGCCTTGCGGAGCACGTCAAGTCCCGGCCGCAGATAGAGATGATAGGTGTTGCCGAGGATGATTTGGGCTTTCACCTGCTCGCGCAATTCGCTGAAATGTACGCCTTTCACCGAACCGCAAGTGCCCACGGGCATGAAGATGGGAGTCTTGATTGGTCCGTGGTCGGTGGTGATGATGCCGGCGCGGGCATCCGACGACGGATCGGTGTGTTGCAGCTCAAAGGTCATTTGGCACCCTCCTTCTCCCCTTTCGTTTCTTCCTCCTTCACGGTGAGGTCTACGGGATTGTCCACCAACTCATCGGTGAGCACGAAGTCCCACACGTCCTGCACGTTCTCCACATAGTGGAATTCCACTCCCTTGCGATACTCTTCGGGAATCTCCTCGATGTCCTTGCGGTTGTCCCGGCACATCACGATGTCTGTGATGCCGGCCCGCTTGGCAGCGAGGATTTTCTCTTTGATGCCCCCCACAGGCAGCACTTTGCCCCGGAGAGTGATTTCGCCGGTCATGGCCGTGTTTTTCCTCACCTTGCGCTGCGTGAGTGCCGAGGCGATGGAGGTGGCGATGGTGATGCCGGCCGAGGGCCCGTCTTTCGGCGTAGCCCCTTCGGGCACGTGGATGTGGATGTTCCACTGATCGAAAATGCGATAGTCCACCCCCAGTTTGTCTATGTGCGCCTTGACATATTCGAGGGCTATCACGGCACTCTCTTTCATCACCTCTCCCAAGTTGCCAGTGAGCGTGAGCTTGCCGGCCTTCCCTTTGCTGAGCGAAGTCTCGATGAAGAGTATCTCTCCGCCCACGCTGGTCCACGCCAGTCCGGTCACCACGCCGGCGTAGGCGTTGCCCTGATAGATGTCGCGGTAGAAAGGCGGTTTGCCCAACAGGTCTTCCAGTTCGGCCGGCGTGATGTTGGGTATCTCCAGACTGCTGTCCATGGCCTTGCGGTAGGCTATCTTGCGGAGTGCCTTGTTGATTTGCTTCTCCAGCTGTCTCACGCCGCTCTCGCGGGTGTATTGCTCGATGATTTTCTCCAATGCCGGTTTGCTGAATTTGATTTTCGGCGTCACCTTGTCCAGTCCCGTGGCATCCAGTTCACGCGGCACGAGGTGGCGCCGCGCTATTTCCGTCTTCTCCTCGGTGATGTATCCGCTCACCTCGATGACTTCCATGCGGTCGAGCAGCGGCCGGGGAATGGTGTTGAGGTCGTTGGCCGTGGCCACGAAGAGCACCTTCGACAGGTCGTAGTCTACATCAAGATAGTTGTCGTGGAAGGCATTGTTCTGTTCCGGGTCGAGCACTTCGAGCAAGGCCGACGACGGATCGCCGTTGATGGTGCTCTGCGTCACCTTGTCTATCTCGTCGAGGATGAACACCGGATTGGATGTCCCCGCCTTCTGTATGCTCTTGATGATGCGGCCGGGCATGGCCCCCACGTAGGTGCGGCGATGGCCGCGGATCTCGGCTTCGTCGTGTACTCCTCCCAGCGACATGCGCACATACTTGCGCTTCAAGGCCGAGGCGATGCTCTTGCCCAGCGATGTCTTGCCCACTCCCGGAGGCCCGTAGAGGCAGAGGATGGGCGACTTGAGATCGCCGCGCAGCGAGAGCACGGCGATGTATTCGAGGATGCGCTCCTTCACCTTCTCCATGCCGTAGTGGTCGCGGTCGAGCACTTTGGCAGCCCGTGTGAGGTTGAGGTCGTCTTTCGAGCATTCCCCCCACGGCAGTGCCACCATCGTCTGGAGATAGTTGAGCTGTATGCTGTAGTCCGGACTCTGCGGATTGAGCGTGTCAAGCTTGTCCATCTCCTTGTTGAATGTATCCGCAATGGCTTCGGGCCATTTTTTTGTGAGTGCTTTTTTCGTCAGCTCTGCGCGCTCGGGGCTTCCCGTACTTCCTCCCAACTCTTCCTTGATATTCTTCATCTGCTGCTGCAAGAAGTATTCCTTCTGCTGCTCGTCGATGTCGAAGTGGGTTTTCTGCCGGATGTTGTTCTGAATCTTGAAGAACTCCAGTTCGCGGTTTTCTATCTTCAGTGTCTCGTAGGCCCTCGCGAGAATTGCGTCCTGCTTGAGCAACTTGAACTTGTCCTTCACCGGGAAGGGCATGTTGCCGCAGATGTAGTTGACGAGCATCACCTTGTTTTGGATGTTGCTCAGGGCATATTCCGACTCGTTGGGTATGTTTTCGTTGTTGACGATATAGTCGTGGGTGGTGGAGCGCAGCAGTTCGATGACCGAGTCAAACTCCTTGTCGCCCTCGGCGGGAAACTCCTCGTCTCTGGGCTCCACGGTGCCCATGTAGTAGGGACGCTTCTTCTTGAGGTCGGCGAGCGTACACCGCCCCAGCCCCTGGATGATGGCCGTCTTGCTGGTGGCCCCCGGCTGGGTGGGCATGTCGATCACCTTGATGAGCCTTGCAAACACGCCCACGGGATAGAGGTCTTTCATGCCCGGGTCGTCCACGTTGCTGTCTTTCTGACTGAACACGGTGAACACCTCTCCCGGATGGTTCTCCAGCCTTTTGAGCAGATTGAGGCTCGGCGTGCGGCCCACGAGAATGGGGGTGAGCACCGTGGGAAACATCACGATGTTGCGCGTCGTGAGTATGGGATAGTCCCCCGCCGGCTGTTCCTCCATGAGCATCGATGCGTCGCCGTCAAAGTCGGCTATCATCTGCACACTGGTGTTGCTTCTTGTGTTCATATTGAGTTTGATATCCATGTTCACTTATATTTTTTCTCTTCCTTGATTTCTTGTTTTTATCGGCGTGCAAAGTTACTAATTTTCGGTGAGATACAGCCACGGCGGCCCTAGTTTTTAATTAAATAAGGAGACAAAAACGTAAAATGTTTAAAATAATCCCGCTTTTCCACCGTTATCTTTACATGCGTGGAGATGTTGACGCGCCTATCCCGCGATGACAGGCACATGACAGACGGATTCAGATTCAGACAATTCAGCGTGCGCCACGACCGCTGCGCCATGAAGGTGGGCACCGATGGCGTGCTGCTCGGGGCATGGGCTCCGGGCGGCCGTTCCATTCTCGACATCGGCACGGGCACCGGACTCATTGCCCTCATGATGGCCCAGCGTTTTCCGGAAGCCCACGTGACGGGCATCGACATCGACGGCGATGCCGCCCTTCAGGCCCGTGAAAATGCCGCCGACTCGCCTTTCGGCCCACGTATAGAGGTGGCACATTCCTCCCTTGCCGGGTTTGTGGCCGCCGCCTCTCCCCCGCTTTCTTTCGACAGCATCGTGTGCAATCCCCCCTTTTTCCTCCACTCGCTCAAGAATCCCGACGCCCGCCGTTCCGTGGCCCGCCATGCCGACTCGCTGCCTTTTGCCGACCTCTTCCGCGGCGTGGCCGCCCTACTCGCCCCCTCCGGCGTGTTTTCGGCCATCGTGCCCACCGAGGTCTTCGAGGCTTTCACGGCCGAGGCCTCCATCGCCGGCCTCTTCGTCAGCCGCCTCACCCGCGTGCGCACCACGCCCCGCAAGCCCCCGAAGCGCAGCCTCGTGGCTTTCTCCCGCCTGCGCCCCGACACACTGGCCGAGGAAGAGTGCGTGATGTCCCGGGCCGACGGCAGCCGCTCCGAGTGGTATCGCGGGCTCACGGCCGAATTTTATCTGTAATATTTGTGCGGCAAGCCATCAGCAATGCAAGTGTGGCATCTACGACTCATCCCGGAGACCCACCCCGACCCTCCCTGTAGGGAGGGAGCAAAGGACAAAGGGCTGCTTGAGAAAGGACAAAACTATACGCATAGCTCTCACCTTTTTCTATTGAGCCGGGCAAAGAGCTGCTTGAGGAAATCCCCATCTCCCACAAAGAAATTTCCCCAACCCTCCCTATTGGGAAGATTGGGGAAATTCTCTTTGCCCTCTGCTCCCTCCCTACAGGGAGGGCCGGGGTGGGTCTCCTATGGCCCGGGGTGGGTCTTTTCGTAGGGACGATCGGGCTCGAACCGATGACCTCTGCAATGTGACTGCAGCGCTCTAAACCAGCTGGGCTACGCCCCTATACCATGCGGTTTGCGTCGGCAAAAGTACGGCGAAAAATCGGAACTGCCAAACAAATTGGCTTCTTTTTTCATAAAATGCTTGAAAAAGACGGATGGAAAGGTGCGGCTGTCAGATAAAATTGCTAACTTTGCACGAGTTGGGATGCCCGCATCCGGGGCACGCAGCGATGTCGTGCCGCGGCGCGGGAGACGAAGACACAACGTAAAACAAATTATAAATATGAAGCAAACCAAGATAGTAGCCTCCATCAGCGACCGCCGATGCGAGCAGGATTTCATCCGCAAACTGTTCTTTGCCGGCATGAACGTGGTGCGCATGAACACCGCCCACGCCACCGAGGAAGGCATACGCAAAATCGTGGAAAACGTGCGGGCCGTGTCGCCCCACATCGGCATCATGATCGACACCAAGGGCCCGGAGGTGAGAACCACGGGCGTGGCCGAACCGATACACTACAAGATAGGCGATGTGGTGAAAATCTTCGGACGGCCCGAGATGGATAGCTCCCACGACATCGTGAACGTGAGCTACCCCAACATCACCGACGATGTGAAGGTGGGCGACGACATACTCTTCGACGACGGCGAACTCGACATGAAGGTCATCGAGAATGTAGGCCCCATGCTCGTGGCGCAGGTGCAGAACGAGGGCACGCTGGGGGCCCACAAGAGCGTCAACGTGCCCGGTGAGCACATCGACCTGCCGGCACTCACCGAGAAAGACCGCCGCAACATTCTGCTGGCCATCGAACTCGACATCGACTTCATCGCCCACTCGTTTGTGCGCACGGCGGCCGATGTGCAGGCCGTGCAGGACATCCTCGACGAGCACGGGAGCGACATCAAGATCATCTCCAAGATTGAAAATCAGGAGGGGGTGGACAACATCGATGAGATCATCGACGCGTCCTATGGCATCATGATTGCCCGCGGCGACCTCGGCATAGAGGTGCCCATCAGCAACATCCCCGGCATCCAGCGCCGCATCATCCGCAAGTGCGTGGAGCGGAAAAAGCCCGTCATCGTGGCCACACAGATGCTCCACACGATGATCAACAACCCCCGACCCACGCGGGCCGAGGTGACGGACATCGCCAACGCCATCTTCTACCGCACCGACGCGCTCATGCTGAGCGGGGAGACGGCCAGCGGCAAATATCCGCTCGAGGCTGTGCAGACCATGGCGGCCATCGCCGAGCAGGCCGAGAAAGACCGCGTGGCGGAAGACCGGATAGACCCCATGCTGCCGGGCTGCATCGACCAGCGTCTCTTCCTCGCCCACGCGGCCATCGAGAGCACGCGCACACTGGGCGTGAAGGGCATCATCACCGACTCCGAGACGGGACAGACGGCCCGCGCCCTGGCCTCTTTCCGCGGTCCGGTGCCTGTGCTGGCCATCTGCTACAAGGAGAAGACCCAGCGCTGGCTCAACCTCTCCTACGGGGTGATACCCATCTATCAGCGCGAACAGATACACAACCAGCAGATGTTCCTCGCCGCCCTGCGCATGCTCCGGCAGAAGGGCTACATCGAGCTCGACGACAAGATAGCCTACCTCAGCGGCAGCTTCGGTGAGGGCGGGGGCACCACGTTTGTGGAAATCAACAAGGTGAAGGACGTGTTCGACAAGAGCTACCAGTTCCATTTGCCTGACAGTGAGTGCAAGATTGAAGAATAAAAAATAAAAAAATAAAAGAACATCCCATAAACCCCACGGACCCCCCATCCCCCCTAAAGGGGGGCTTTCCCATCCACCTGTTCGCAGGAATGTAAGCCCCCCTTTAGGGGGGATGGGGGGTCCGTGGGTTGGGGGGTCTCTTACATTATGTTTTACGGAATCATTGGAACAGGCGCCATCGGCGGATACTATGGTGCCAAGCTGGCCCGGGCCGGCAAAGACGTGCATTTTCTGTTGCACAGCGACTACGAACAAGTGGCGGCCAACGGTCTGCAAGTAGACTCCGTGGCCGGGAGTTTCACACTTCCTGCGGTCAATGCCTATCGTCGGGCGGCCGACATGCCGCCCTGCGATGTGGTGCTCGTGGGCCTGAAGACGGTCAACCAGCACTTGCTCCCCACCCTGCTGCCACCCTTGCTCAAGCCCGACACGCTGGTGGTGCTCATCCAGAACGGCGTGGGCGTGGAGGCCGCCGTGCAGCAGATGTTCCCCCACGTGCAGCTCGCTGCCGGCTTGGCTTTCATCTGTGTGACCAAAAACCGTCCCGGGGTGGTGGAACATTTGGATAAAGGCAGCATTGACATCGGCAACTACAGCTGTCGGGATGCCGCCCGCATGGCCCACCTCATGGCCGACCTCGCCGATGCCGGCATTGAAGCCCGCGAGGTGGAATATCACGAGGCCCGTTGGCGCAAAGCCGTGTGGAACATGCCTTTCAACGGGCTTTCCGTAGCTCTCCGCGCCACCACCGATGCCCTGTTGGCCGATGAAGCCTCCCACGGCCTCGTGCGTGCCCTCATGCTGGAGGTGATAGGGGCGGCCCGTGCCCTCGGGGTGGAGGCACTCACCCCCGAACTGGCCGACCGCATGATAGCCTACACCCTCGCCATGAAACCCTATTCGCCCAGTATGAAGCTCGACTTCGACTACCACCGACCCATGGAGATAGAATTTCTCTACACGCGCCCCATAGCCCTGGCCCGCCAAGCCGGGTTTGACATGCCCCGTCTCTCCATGCTCGAAGCCCAACTCCGCTTTGAGGAAGGGAGGACTTTAAAGACCCCTTAAGCTACAGACGGACCCCCAACCCCCTAAAGGGGGCTTTGCCATCCACCTGTTCGCAGGAATGTAAAGCCCCCTTTAGGGGGTTGGGGGTCTGTCCGTAGCTTGGGGGTCTCTTTTAGCTCCTTATCTCTCCAGCCGTGCGAAGGCCACAAGAAGGATGCCGGTGCCGAGGACGGTGATGAGGAGGGAATGCAGTGGCAGGGAGGAGAGTGTGAAAAGGGAGGAGAAATGGGAGGAAAGGTGGGAGGAGAAGAGGAAGTCGCAGACGCGGCTCAGCCCCAAGTCGAACTCGATGCGGAGGTGGGCAGCGATGCCGGCAAACAATTCGCCAACCCCTTCCCACAAGCGGGCCCAAACGACAAATGCCACACCGAGGAGGGCACAGAGGGCCGTCCAGATGCGGTAGAGCGGGCGGGAGCGCACAGGCAGGCGGCGCATCACGCCGTCGGAGAAACCGTCGTCGGGCACGTCACGGGTGTTGCGGGCCAGAAATCGGGCCACGAGGAGTTCGTCATTTTCGGTCATATCCATTCTTCTTTAAATAGTCAGCTAATTTTTCTTTCCCCCTCGACAGATGCGACTTCACGGTGCCCGCGGGCATACCCGTGATTTCGGAAATCTTGTCGATGGGCTGTCCCTCGATGAGTTGGAGGGTGATGCAGGTGCGCTCACGGTCGGCCAACAGGGCCAAAGCGTCGTAGACGTCGAGTGTCAGTGAGGTGTCGGCATGGGCGGCGGTGCGACGGGCCACCTCGGGCGTGTCGAGATCGGCCTGCTGACGGCGGGAGCGCATATAGTCGTAGAACACGTTGTAGGCTATGCGGAAGAGCCATGTGGAAAACCCCGAGAGTCCGCGGAAGGCCGTGATGTGGGTGTAGGCCTTGACAAACGTGTCTTGCGCGAGGTCGTCGCTCAACTGTTCGTCGCCCAGCGTCTGGTGCAGGAAGAACCGTCTGACGGGCGACTGATACTTGCGCACAAGCGTGTCGAAAGCGCGCCTGTCGTGCAGCACAGCCACCCGCGTGACGAGAGAGAGGTCGTTGAGTTCTTTCACTGCCGTTCGTTTTTAGTTTGTTCCGCTTTCCGGGAGGGCCGCCGTTACAGTGTGTCCTCCTTTTGAGATTCCTGCCGGGGCTCGTCCTGCCGGGGCTTGGGGTCGCCTTTCTCAGGCCGGCGCGAGGGCGACCACTTGGCTATCACGAGCTGGCCCACGCCATAGAACATGACGAGCGCGCCGATGCCGGTGAGGAAGTCGGCATCCCATAAGGCGAACATCACCGTGAGGCCGAGTCCGAGGAAGGCCGTCCTGATGCCGTGCCGCCACATATACTCATCGGTCTGCCGCTCTTCGGGCAACGCTTCCGAGGGAATGGGCTGCCCCGTCTCCATCGCCTTCTGGGCGAGTTGGATGTGCTGGTTGCGGCGCTTGATGAGATACCACATGATGAGCACCACGATGATGAGGGGGGCGAGAAAGAACAGGCCCGCCATCAACACGGCGGCGAGGGCCACGAGGGTGGCTCCGACGCCAAAGCCGCCCTTGAACAGGTCGCGCAGGATGTCGCGGGCGAAGCCCTCGTCGTCATCGTCGTCGGCATGGTGGGTGAACACGGGATCGTCGAAGGCCGTGTCAATGCCGGTGGTGTCGGAGAAGAGGTCGATGGCCTCCGAGGAGTCTTGCATGGCCGGGGCCGGGGCGGCATGGTGGGAGGTGTGGCGGGCGGGAGCGGCACTTGCCGGGAGGGGCAGGGCGCTGAACGCCAGCGGGGCGGCACTCAGGGTGAGTGCGAGGAGGAGGGTCATGAATGGTTGTTTCATATTTTCCGTTTCTTGATTGATTTCTGACCGTTAGACGAAGCAGACCGGCTTTTGGTTGCAAAGAAACGACTTTTTTTTCAGATAACCTTCAAAATAGACCGGCCGGCCGGCCCGGAATGTCGAAAAAAATGCGTAAGTTTGCATGCACAATACGGAGAACCGATGAATCTGCCCAAGGATTTTGAACAGTACACCCGCCGGCTGATGGGTGACGCGCTCTACGACACGCTGTGCCGCGGACTCGATGATGTGCCGCCCGTGAGCATCAGGCTCAACCCCTTCAAGTGCGGCGGGGCGGCGATGGCTGCCACGCGCGGCGAGGCGGGGGTGCCGTGGTGTGCCGAGGGGGTGTATCTGCGCGAGCGTCCCAACTTCACGTTCGACCCGCTGCTCCACGCCGGCCTCTACTACGTGCAGGAGGCCTCGTCGATGTTTGTGGCCCACGTGCTGCGCTCGCTGGTCAGTGGGCCGGTGCTCGCGCTCGACCTCTGTGCGGCGCCGGGCGGCAAGTCGACCTGCGCGATGGGGGCCCTGCCGGCGGGGAGCGTGCTCTGTGCCAACGAGCCTGTCAAGCCGCGGGCGCAGATTCTGGCCGAGAATGTGCTGAAATTCGGCCACCCCGACATCATCGTGACGGCCAACTTCGCAGCCGACTATGCCCGCACACGGCTCGACTTCGACATCATTCTGGCCGACGTGCCGTGCTCGGGAGAGGGTATGTTCCGCAAAGACGAGGGGGCGGTGGCCGAATGGAGCGCGGACAATGTGGAACGGTGCCGGCGGTTGCAACGCGACATCGTGACCGACATCTGGCCGAGGCTGAAGCCGGGCGGACTGCTCCTCTACTCCACTTGCACGTTCAATGCCCGCGAGAATGAGGAGAATGCGGAATGGATAGCCGACCAACTGGGGGCCGACTTTGTGGAGATTCCGGTGGAGGCGACGTGGAACATCACGGGCAGCCTGACCGACGACCGCCCCATGTACCGCTTCATCCCGGGCAAAACGCGTGGCGAAGGGCTCTTCATGGCCGTGCTGCGCAAGCGGGGCGGGGCCGCTCCCCTACCCTTGCAGGGCGCGGCAAAGGCCGGCAGTGTGCGTGTGGACGAGCGGCAACTGAAGGGGCTGCGCATCCTCGCCCACGGCATCGCCGGGCCCACGGTGAAAGGCAAGAGCATCATCCCCGACCACTCGGAGGCACTGTCCATCTTATATAATAAGGAGAAATATCCCGCAGCCGAACTATCCTACGCGCAGGCGATGGCCTATCTGCGCCACGAAGCCGTCACGCTGCCGCCCGCCGTGCCGCGGGGCATCGTGGCCGTAAGCTACGGGGGCCATCCTCTGGGGTTTGCCAAGAACATCGGCACGCGGGCCAACAACCTCTATCCGGCGGAGTGGAAGGTCAAGAGCGGGCACGTGCCCGACGAGGCTCCGCACATCATCAACGAAGACAACTAACCATAAACCGACAATGAAACAATATCTCGACTTGCTCAGACGCATACTCGACGAGGGCACCCCGAAGGGCGACCGCACGGGCACGGGCACGCTCTCCGTGTTCGGCCATCAGATGAGATTCAATCTCGAAGAGGGATTCCCGCTGCTCACCACCAAGAAACTGCATCTCAAGTCGATTATCTACGAACTGCTGTGGTTTCTCAAGGGCGACACCAACGTGCGCTACTTGCAGGAACACGGGGTGAGGATATGGAACGAGTGGGCCGACGAGAATGGCGACCTCGGACCCGTCTACGGCCACCAGTGGCGCTCGTGGCCCGACTACAAGGGGGGCACGATAGACCAGATACAGAACGTGCTCGACCAGATAAAGCGCACGCCGGACTCGCGCCGCATGATGGTGTCGGCGTGGAATCCGGCAGAGGTGGACAACATGGCGCTGCCGCCCTGCCACTGCCTCTTCCAGTTCTACGTGGCCGACGGACGCCTGAGCCTGCAACTCTACCAGCGCAGTGCCGACACCTTCCTCGGCGTGCCGTTCAACATCGCCTCCTACGCGCTGCTCACGATGATGATGGCGCAGGTGACGGGGCTGCGGCCGGGCGACTTCATCCACACCACGGGCGACACCCACCTCTATCTGAACCACCTCAGTCAGGCCCGTCTGCAACTCACGCGCACGCCGCGCCCCCTGCCCACGATGCGGCTCAACCCCGAGGTGAAAAGCCTTTTTGACTTCCGCTTCGAAGACTTCACGCTCGAAAACTACGACCCCTACGACCACATCAAGGCCACGGTGTCGGTGTGAAAACAAGAAATGACCACTCACATGTCTCTCAACATCATTGCCGCCGTGGCTGCCAACCGCGCCATCGGCTACGAAAACCAACTCCTCTACTGGTTGCCCAACGACCTGAAACGCTTCAAGGCACTCACCACGGGCCACACCATCGTCATGGGCCGGCGCACCTTCGAGTCGCTGCCCAAGGGTGCGCTGCCCAACCGCCGCAACATTGTGCTGAGCCGTTCGGGGCAATCGTTCCCCGGTTGTGAAACCTACGCCTCGCTCGCCGAGGCCCTCGCCCACTGCACCCCGGCGGAGGAGGTCTACATCATCGGCGGGGCCACCGTCTACGAACAGGCCCTGCCTCTCGCCGACCGCCTCTGTCTCACCGAGATAGACGACACACCCGCGCAGGCCGACGCCTTCTTCCCGCCCTATCGCGAAACGTGGCGCGAGACCGCCCGCGAGCCCCACCCCACCGACGAACGACACGCCCACCGCTACGCCTTCGTCGACTATGTGAGGAAATAGGGCCGAGGCCGGCCCCTCCCCCATCATCTTTTAGGCTCTCGCCCTACCGGAATATTTCCTTAAAACGGAGAAAAGTTTCAGCCACACCCGAAACTTTTTCTGTTTTCGCCAAAAGTTTCAGCCACAGCGAATGCCCCGGACCACTGTCGAAGAAAGCGGCCACCAACCTATAACACAACGATTGAGGCTAACCCTCCAAACGGGGTTAGCCTCAATCGTTTACTCTCGTCAGATTCAACGAGGCCTACGCCTCGTCGTCGTCTTCGCTCTCCTCGTCCACCGGCATGTCGACGATGGGCAGCTGGCGGTCGATGGAGGTGCTGAAAGAGATGATGGTCTCACTGCGCGACAGGCCCAGGGGCTGGAGCTTGTCGTGGATGAGCTGCATGAGATGGTGGTTGTTGCGGGCGTAGAGCTTGATGAAAAGGTCCATGCCGCCCGTGGTCATGTGGCACTCCACCACCTCGGGCACCTTGCGCAGGGCCTCCACCACCGTGTCGTGGCGCGAGGGGTCTTGCAGGTAGAGCGCAACGTAGGCGCAAGTCTCATAGCCTATTTTTTCCGGGTCGAGGATGAACTGCGAACCCTTGATGATACCGAGATTGGAAAGTTTCTGAATACGCTGGTGGATAGCCGCACCGCTCACGTTGCAGGCACGCGCCACCTCAAGAAATGGAATGCGAGCATCCTCGGAAATGAGTTTGAGGATTTTCTTGTCCAATAAATCTAAATGATGATGTCCCATAATAACTGTTAATTTGGGTACAAAGGTATAACAAAAATATGAATTTCACAATAAAAAAGAATGCAAATCTATTATTTTGATAGATTATTTTCACTTTTTTCTGTGGCAGAATAGCTTATTTTAAGGATATTGGCCCGCCGGAGGGCCTGTTTCACATCGTTGATGACACCCATCTTGGTGTGGCGGTCGGCCTTGATGGAGACCACGAGGCGGGCGGCATCTTCGGGCGGCATACTGCGCTTGCGGGCCACGAGATAGTCGGTGAGGGCCTCGGGGGTGACGTAGCGGTCGTCCACCTGTATGCGCGTGGGGCCGTCGTCCCGACCTGCGGGGCGGCCGATGTAGACATAGACCACGGCCGACTTGCGGGCGAGCCGGGAGAGGCCGCTGCCCTGCGGCACGCGGTAGCGCACCTTGAGCGTGACCTCCTTCATGTGGGTGACGATCATGAAGAAGAAGAGCACGGTGAATATCAGGTCGGGCAGCGATGCCGTGTTGAGTCCGGGCACCTCCCTCCTGCGGCGGCGGAAAAGGCTCATGGGCGGCCTCCTTTCGCGGCGGTGACGGGAGTGGAGGAGGCAGGAGAGGCAGGACGGGCAGCCGGAGCAGGGGATGCGGAGGCTGCGCCGGTGTAGGATTCGGACACGCGTTGGGGCACGAGCCGGTCGACGACTTCGCGCTGCGAGGCGTCGCACCGCCCGTAGGGCCTGCCGAAACGGCGGCGGGCCACCCTGTTGCGCAGGCGGCGATACATGTCGGCGAGGGCGTTTTGGGTCTCGAAGTAGAGGTTGTAGTCGGCCTCGCGGTCGGCCTCGATGGTGATGATGTGCCGCCTGCCCACCCTGCCGATGAGCCGTTCGGCCTCGGCAGCCACGGCGGCGGGGGTGGAGGGGTGGCCGTCGGCGAGCAGTCGGCCGTCGGCCGTGAGGGTGAGGGCGAGCATGTCGGCCTTGTTCACGGCAGTGGATTCCTCCTGCCGCTGCCGCTCGGCGGGAGGCAGCTGATGGCGCAGCCCCTTGTCCACGTCCATGGAGGTGGTGACGAGGAAGAAGATCAGCAGCATGAACGAGATGTCGGCTGTCGACGTGGTGTTGAGCAGGGGCACGCTGTGCCTGTGGCGGCGGAACATCATGGGCGGGGCCGCTCCTTTCTGTAATAGCGGGTGTAGCCGAAGACCACGGCTCCCACGGCCACGAGCATGAGCACGAGGGAGGTGGCCACAAACATGTCGGCGGCCTTGAGCCAGAAGACATCGGCGAAGGGGGAGCCGTTGACCGTGACGGGAGCCGGCGAACCGCAGACAAACGAGAGCAGGATTACAACAGCGGTGAGGGCGGCCACGCCCATCGAAATCTTGGCCGAGGGCACGCCGTTGACCACGCGTTCGCTGCCGTCGCGCTGCCGCAGTCCGCGCCACAGGGCCCATGCGCCGGCACCCAAGGCGAGGGCCGAGAGGGCGAGGGCGAACCACAGGAGCACATCGGTGAAGAGGGGGTCGCGAAAACCGGGACTCTCAAGGGAGGGGCGGTCGAAGCCCACAAGGAAAAAGGCGGCAAAAAGCAGGGCCGTCAGCGCGAGCAGCACGTAGAGCACGCGCAGTGAGAGTCGTTCGGCGGGGAGCCGCCGGGGGAGGGAGTGTTTCATGCCGTGGGGTGTTTCTCACGGGCGAGGAGGTCGAGCAGCGTGATGGCCGATTCCTCCATCTGACTCGTGATGTGTTCAATCTTGGAGAGGATGTAGTTGTAGAACACCTGCAAAATGAGGGCTACGATGATGCCGAAGATGGTGGTGATGAGGGCCACCTTCATGCCCGAGGCCACGATGGTGGGGCTGATGTCGCCGGCGAGCTCTATCTGGTCGAAGGCCATCACCATGCCGATCACCGTGCCCAAGAAGCCGAGCGAGGGGGCCATGGCGATGAAAAGCGTGATCCACGAGCAGCCTTTCTCGAGATTGGCGGCCTGCACCGTGCCGTAGCTCACCACCGAACGCTCGATGTCTTCCAGACTGTCGGCGGCGCGCAACAGGCCTTGGTAGCATATCGCGGCCACGGGTCCGCGGGTGTTGCGGCAGAGCGTCTTGGCCTCTTCGAGATCGCCGCGCTGCAAGCGTTCCTCGATGTCGGCCATGAGACGCTTGGCGTTGATTTCAGACAGGCTGAGATAGATGATGCGCTCGATGCAGAAGGCCAGACCGAGGATGAGGGCCAGTGCCACGAGCGACATGAAGCCGGCGTTGCCCTCGATGAATTTCGTCTTGAGCGAGTGGTAGATGCCGCCGCCCTCGTCGGCTTCGCCAAAGGCCTCGCCGCCTGCCTCGGGCAGACTGTCGAGACCGGCCTGCGCGCCTACATCGGCCGTGTCGGCTCCGGCGGCAGCCTCCGTCGCCGGAGCATTTGCCTTTCCGCCGGGGGCGGAAGCGGCTCCCGAAGCAGCTGCGCCTCCCCCGGTTTGAGCGAACCCGCCTCCTTGCCGGGCTGCCGGGCCTTGACTCCGGGCGGCTACACCCTTGGTACGGGTCGCCGTGGCAGCATCTTTCGCCTGCACGGCCGGACCGCCGGCCGGGGTCTGAGCGGCAGCCTGCGCCGCCGATTGTCTGTGGGGAGCGTCGCCCGTCTGTGCGGCAAGTGCAAGCGTGCCGCCATATATCATCATCAACATTGCCACTCGGGCAACAACCGACTTAGCCTTCATCATTTTCTTCTTGGTTGATAGTTGGGCACAAAAGTACGACATTTTGCAGAAACAGCCAAACCTTTTCTTTTAATTTCTGTTTACAGCCGCCCCCGCCCGTCTTACGCCCGGCGCCTCCAGCCTCCCCCCCACTCCGCCAGCCTCCCTCCTCGGTCTATAGCCTGAAACTCATCACAAAAATGAAAATAGCGGACACGCGGCTGTGGTCGGGTAAGCCCTCACGCCGTGAGGGCCTCCCCTCTCCCCGCCATCGACACCCCTCCTCTCCCTCATCCGGCCTTTTTCATCCGGCAAAAAGGCCCCTCTCATCCGGCGAAAGAGGCCCTTTCATCCACCCGCCGCAGCCCTTTTGTCCCGCCGTTCGGCCCGTGCGACACCCTCCCCAACCGCCCGGGCACGAAAAAAGGGGGCACACCCGTGCTCCCTCCGCTACCGCAAAGATACAATAAAAACGCGCGAAATGCAAACGCGCGGCGAATTTCCTTTACACCTCAAGCCTCTCCCGGCCACGGTCGAGCTCCCTCCTGCCGCGCCCCTCGGGGCAGACATTCCGCCTGCCCTCACGCTCGCTCACCACGCATATTTCACCCCGAGGGTGAACACGCCCTGCGCCCCGTAGCCGCACTCGCTGTAAAGGCGCACGGCCCGGCAGCCAAACTCCACGCCCACGACGCTCACCTGATAGGCCAACCGGGAACGGTGGTCGGCGGCATAGACCCTGCCCGCACAGCTCTGCTCGGCACTAAGGTGCTGCCATAGATAACCGAGCCCTATGCGGGAATAGAGGCGCAAGATGTCGAAACGGCTGTGCAGCCACGTGAAGCGCACGTGGGGCATCGCAAACCAGATGTTGCTGCCCCGCCGCTCCTCGCACCCCGAGGGGCCGTTGAAGGAATGGGCACCGCTGCCAGTGGCCACCAGTCCGCCCACGGCCCAGTGGCGGTCGATGTTGTAGTAGTATTCGATGGCGGCAGTGATGTGGGCAGCCAACCGCAGTCCGCAGAAATCATCGTCGCAACAGTCGCCGCCCGGGGCATCTTTGGGAGCCGTCTGCCGCTCGTCACGGGTGGAGGAGCACTCACCGAACAGGCCGGCATGGAAACCTATCTCGTGGCGGCGTAGGGGCAACTTGCCCTCATCCGACGCCCCTCCGGGCTCTCCGGCCGCAGCCACTCGCTCCACGCCCCGCTCTCCCTCCAGGCCCACCGCAGACTGGGGGAGATTTCCATTCTTCCCATTGCCAGCCTGAGCGGCAACGGAAAACAGCAGCCAAACCGCTGCAAGTATCGTCTTTTTCATACTGCAAGGATTATATCGTCTCTATCATGGCAGACACTCCGCTCCCACTCCGTGCGTGAGCGATGCCACTTCGCCCCCCACTCAGCCCCCACTTCGCACATGAGCGACACCACCCTTGGGTAGCTACAAAGGCAGAGGAAGGCGAGATCACAGTAAAAAAGGAATATCATCACAAAGAATTATAGCAACAAACAACTTTATTACTAAAATAATTTATGCTTTTACATCCCCACCATTTCACACATCTTCTACCACCCATCACCTACCACCTCACCTATGGGCACATCACTCCCCTCTCCCCTCGGAGAGGGGCCGGGGGTGAGGCCTTTTTCTTCAACGCCCTATCTGCCGCGTGTTGAACACCTCATTGATGATGTCCTTGTTCTCCTCGGCAAAGGCCCGCACGATACCGCTCACCACATCCTTGGCCGTCACCTTCTCGCCCACGATAGACTTCAAGAACTCCACCATGTTTTTCATGTCTTTGTCGATGAGGATCGTCTCCATGTAGGTCTTGTTTTTCTTGAAGGCCACGGCAGAGTCGATGAAGTTCTGCCACTCCTGCCCCCGCTTGCTGCGACGGCTCGGCGCCTTCTTCTCTTCACCTTTGGCGGCAGCATCATCGAGTTCGGCAGTCGACTCTACGGCGCCATTGGCCGGAGCGGAAGTATCGCGGGCCGATGCCGGACGGGCAGCGGGAGCAGCCGCCATCTCGTCTGCGGAAGGGGCGGAAGCGGCTGAAGGGGCCGGGGCCGGGGAGGCCACTTCCTCGCCAGCCGGCCTGCCGTTGGGTGCTGACGGTTGCTGTGTGGGAGCCGTCTCCTGCCGTATGGGGGCGGAGGCAGACTGCACGGGGGCGGTCTCCGACTGTGTGGGAGCCGCTGTCTCATAGGCCGGAACAGGTGCGGCAGCCTCGGCAGCCGGCTTCTCCTCTTTGGGGTCCTCGCGTCGGCCGCCTATCGGGGGCATCGCGGGAATGGTTTGCACACCCTGTGCGCGTTCAACAAGTCCTGCAAGCGAGGACGGTATCGAAATCATATTCTCTTTGTGCTTTTTTGCCATATTCGTATCGGTTATATCAATTATTTAAGTTTCGTAAACTCTCGTTTCGGAACGAAAGGGGCTGTCGGTTGCCCCCACTCTCCTGCTGAAGTCGCCAAGTTCAGCCTATCCTGCTTCTTTTGGGGCTATCCCTCTGACACTCAATGCGTTTCACATCGCTCGCATCACCGTTCGGAGGTTTTCCTCTCCGGGCCGTGGGGGCCTCTTCCTGCAGCCTGCCCGAGCATTGGGTCGGGCGTGCATCCGCCACAGAGTGTGCGGAAGGCCCCGCGCCGATGGTTTTCCACCTTATTATATATAGGCATCGGAAGGAGCTCTCCCCTACCCTATTTCATGTTGCGAATCATGTAGTCGAACGTCCCTTTCACGTCTTTCACCTGATCGCTCGAGTTGGAAATCGTGTCAATGCGCGTCAGCCCGATGTGTTGCGGGATGCGCGGTGTCACCTGTCCGAACTTCTTGAAAAGGTCGTCGGTGGCCATATACGACTGCAATTCACGCACCGTGCCCGTGCGGGAATCGAACTTGTTGGGCACGAAAAACATCTCGGCAGCCATCTGAGGTATCTGGTCTTTCAGCTGATTGATCACTTCAATGAAAATGCCCGTGGAGTTGATGGTCTTCTTCTCATACTGGTAGGGGCACACGATGTAGTCGGCGCCCGCGAAGAGCTGCACCAGCCCGTCTTCATTGATGTTTCCCGGCGCGTCGAAAAGGAAGTAGCCCGGTGTCTCTTCCACGCTCTCCATGAGCTGCCGCACGTTCTCGGGATCTTTCAGCGAGAACGCCTGCACCACGTAGGGTATTTCCACCTCCTCGCCGTTTTCCTTCAAATCGTCTTCCCGCTGCGTGAATATCGTCTTCTGCAAGTCGGTGTCTATCACGCACACAGGCTTGTTTTTGCTTGCCAGATAGTTGGCGAAGAGCATACAAAGCGTTGTCTTCCCCACCCCACCTTTTTGATTGGCAAATACTATTTTCAAGTTTTTCTTCATCGTTTTTATTTATTATTCTTTATCGTTCTATCCATTTTCCTTTATTCTTCTATTCTTTTCCCTTTTATCATTTTACCCTTCCTCCTTCATCCTCTTATCTATTTTCCCTCATCATTTCATTCATCTTCCTTCATCATGCCAGCTATTTTTCTTCATCGCTTCACTCGTCTCCCTTCATCACGCCAGCTATTTTTCCTCATCATTTCACTCATCTTCCTTCATCACGCCAGCTATTTTTCCTTATCATTTCATTCATCTTCCTTCATCATGCCAGCTATTTTTCTTCATCATTTCATTCATCTTCCTTCATCATGCCAGCTACCTTTTTCGTCAGCTTATAAATGTTTCCTCAATCATTCGGAGTCCACTTACTCGCCCACTCATTCGAACGTCACTCGCCAGCCCATCAAATCATGTTCATCAACCAATGAAAACACATAATTATATGCGTGAGACCGGCTATTTCTTGGCACGCGGTTTGACTTTCGTCCAAACCTTTGGCAAATTTAAGAATTTTGCTTTATCCGGCCAAACAAACCCCGGAGAAAGTGTATATTTCACTATAGTTTTATGCTCTTTTACCCCTTTTCTACTATAATGTTATAATTATTAAGATATAATTTACTTTCCACCTAAACGTATTTATAATTATATCTTTTTACAAACAAAGCCATATAACACTAAAATAATAAAGATATAAAGACTTAAAACATTTTATCTATTTAGCTATTTACACCTTTACAATTATACAACTATATTTATTTAGCGTTATAACACTAACATTCTAAAGACTTAAAGCACTTTAATTCTATAACAATTTACACCTTTAATCGTTTATCAATATAATTATTTAATAATTACATTCTCTAATAATAAAAGAATAAACAATTAAAGAATAAAATTACATAGAAATATAATTATTTAAGCGTATAAACACATATCACTTTAAAAACAAATAATATAATTATTTAATAATAAAGATTCAAGAAAACATAATAAACACATATAACACTTTAAATATTTATTATTAACATGCTATATGTATTTAAACGTATCACACTAAAATAATAAACGCATCTTTCGCAAGCAAAAGTGATCACAAACCAACTATACAGCTAAAACACTAAAGGTATTATATTCTTTAGCACTTTAATTATAAAATAATAAACAAAGAGGTGGAAAGAGGATAAAAGACCATAAAGAACTTTATTTATAAAATAACAAAATAAGATGTGGAGCTATTGGAGAATGGAGAGGAGACACGGGGTGATGGAATGGAAAATGAAAGATAAAGAAATAAAAATAGATAGTATTTTATTACTATAAATGGCGGAATGGAGTAGGGGACAGATCGGCTTCCATGCCTCATAGAGGAATGGGGAAAGTAATGAAATAGGGTAAATGAAAAACCAAGACATCATGGAAAGATGTTAATAGATGAAATATATTAACATAAAAGAAGCGAAGAGAAAACTTGAAAGAGGGAGGACAAAGGGATGATGAAACATTGATAAGTGGGCAAAAAAACATTGATAAATGCACAGGGAGACATTGATAAGTGGACAAGAAAACATTGATAAATGCACAGGGAGACATTGATAAGTGGACAAGAAAACATTACCCGGTGGACAATGGACATTCGACAACCGGATGAGGAAGCATCTAAAATCGCCCGGAAAGCATACCATTTTGCTGCATCTATCCACATTCCTCGATGCACTGTGGGCGTGCCCGTTACCTGTCTGTGGCGATGGACAAACATGGAAGGGCCTGAGCGCGCCCGATAGGAAACTGCGAGCCACAACTTGACGACACACACGGGCTGGCAGTAGACACAAGAACAGCCACAATGGGAGGGGGCAAGGCATTTGCAAGGTCTGCGTTTATCGTTGGCAGTAGACACAAAAACAGCCACAATGGGAGGGGGCACATCATTTGAAGTTCCGTCCGCTCCATGCGCTAATTGCCTTTTTCCGGGGCGTTTCCCACGCAGGGATACAGAGGAAACGGGAGTTCTTGTCAGACCGGGACGTGGCGAGCCTGTGTGCCTGAAAGCAGGGAGGAAGCAGCATCTTGGGAGTCCGTCGGGTAGGTGGAAGGCAGTCCCGTGCGACCTTTGTGCCGCGTCAGCCGCCTGTATAGGCATTCCGGCGGACCTTTCCCACGCAGCGGCGCAGAGAAAGGGGGAGACCTTGTGCGCTTGGAGCGTGGCGTGAAACTCTTCTTTCCGACGCACCGCCATACGAAAATAAACACAAGGGCGGGCAAGTGCGGGTAAAAGTGGAGTGGGGGGAGGCGCAAATCGGGCGCGGCCGGCCCAAACGCTTAATTCTGAATCACTGCTGCTGTAAAACACACGCGTTTTCCCTAAATAAAAATCCTAATAATAATATAAAAATAAAATTATATTCCGAAAATTCTATTTCGTATTGTTATCGCCTATAGAATCATTATTTTTAGATTTATAGGGTTTCGCTAAATGCTGACATTCAATGAGTTGCAAAGAAAAACCGTAACGGATAGGGAACTTTAACCGTAACAGATTAGGAACCTACGGGGAACAGTTTGGGAACGGAACGGAACATTTTGGGAACCTTTTCGGAACATTTCGGGAACCTCAATAACAGAAACGTATCACTTTGGGAATATCAAAGGAGTGGGAGAGAGGAAAAGAACGAAAAAAGTAAAATAATAGGATTAAATGGCATGATTTTGTTACGCTTTGTCTTGTTGCAAGATAAATGAAAACCATTTTAGGCTCTTTTATATCACAGTTTGGAGAGCCGATAAACAGAGAGTTTTCACGAAGATGTGTAACAAAAAGGGAACATTATCGGCAAATGCCGATCGCGGGAATCGTAACAAGTTGGGAACCTTTGCGTTTTTATTTACATTCATCTTCTTGGCGTGCCTAAAAATTCCTTTCACGCGACCCGCCCCCCTTGTCCATGCGACCTAAGCAACCTTTCCACACCTGCCGAAGCTCCTTTCCGCACCCGCTTAAAATCCCTTCCACATTGGCTAAACGCCCTATCCAAGCGGTTTAAACACGCTTTACGCACCGACAAACACCCCTTTCCACACCGACCGGACAGCCATTGCTGAAAGGCTCCTCAGCCCTCACCACCTGCATTTATACCCTGAAATCCCCGTCTGAGAGGGGAATGCAGGCGGTTGGGCGCGGCAGAATGCACCCAAAAAACAAGGAGCAGGAAGCAGAAACGTATCAATTTGGGAACAAAACCGTGCCATCCTCGACATCCCATTCCGCCAACGCATTAAGGAAGAAACAGTGAGAGAAAATGGCGAGAGAAAGTTCCCATCTTGTTACACTTTAAAACGTAAGTCATTGATAACCAGCATAGATATGGAATGAATTTACAGCAAATTGAAGGCACGACTTTGTTACGCTTTGCCCCGAAGCGTATCAATATCGGAACATTTTGGGAACATCCGGCCACCATTTCCGGTAGGGTGGGGCAGTCAGGTTCCCTAATTGATACACCTTTCTTTGCGGCCCCACGTTCCCGTTTTGATACGCTTTTTTGCCCATCCGCGTGTTTTCGGGCACTCCGAGCGGATAAATGCAAGTGCGATGGCACGATTTTGTTACGGTTTTAAGGAAATCCCATCCTTTTCGGTCTGCCCGTCGACGAAAGCATCGTTTCCCGTCCGGGCATCCCCTCTGCCCTGCGCCCTCCACCAAAAAGCAGTTGACGGCACGATTTTGTTCCCCCAATGTTCCCTATTTGCTACGCCCTTTTGAAGTTTGTGGAAAAAGATAAAAAGTTAACCATTTAAAAATCAGTATATTGTATGATAAATATAAAGCGATGGTAAAAGGCACGATTTTGTTACGCCCCAAGAAACCGGCAGCATCGGCAGGGCGACCGTGCCAGAAGTTTGGCAAGGCGCAGAAGGGGAGGAGGCGGCAGCCGGGATGGTAGTCGGGCGCACAAAAAAGCATACAAAAGACCGTCGGGGCGAGTCGGTCAAATAGCGCAGAAAAAGGGTGGGGGAGAGGCCCGGAAGCATATCGGAAACGGGATTTTGGGCGCGCGGATGGCCGAAACGGCCACACCCGGCGGCTCAAACGGGCTCTGTCGGAACGCGAAAGGGCCTCCGCGGGATGGCGAAAGAGGCCCTTTGGCGAGGTCGTTCGGGTCTCGCGACATAGAAAAAGAAGCTTCGGTGATTGTACGGAAAACGGAATTCGTTGACTGTCAGTCGTTTGCGAATGTGTCTGAAATTCGCGTATTCGCAGCCTCGTGCGATTTTTCCGGCTGTGCGCCAAGCACAGAGGTGATTTTTGAGGAAGAAAGAGGACAAAAAGGAAAGCCAAAAAGAGCCTCCAAAAACGCCCCCTGAGAGACCCCCAACTGTCCCTTGAGAGACCCCCAACCCCCTAAAGGGGGCTTTGCCATCCACCTATTCGCAGGAATGTAAGCCCCCTTTAGGGGGTTGGGGGTCTCTCAAGGGACAGTTGGGGGGTCTTTCAGGGAGACTTTTATCTGCGGAGGGGCGATTGTCAGCAGCCTGTGAGCGATACGTTTCTTCGAAACGTGCGGGCAGCATGAAGCACTGCCCCTACGGCGGCAAGACAAAGTTGCCATTACCACCTAACACCTATCACCCAACACCTATCACCCAACACCCACCTTAAACCTTTCTCCCGCGATTTTATCCGAACCCGTAGGTTATAAGCAATTTACGGGAAAAGTGTATCAATTTGGGAACAAAACCGTGCCATTGGTCGAATCGTAACAAAATCGTGCCATCATGCATCAGTTATCCGATTGATTTCCAACCGATTAAAACTTGAAGTGTATCAATTTGGGAACTACAACAACTTGTGAACCAACGAGTTAGGCGCGAGAAAAGAAAAAATAAACTTTTTGCCGAAAATGTTTGGTACTATCAGATATTTCGATTATATTTGCTCGGGTTTTCAGTGTCCGCCACCCTCTGTGTCCCCTCACGGGGCATCCGCCGGGGCGACGCACACCCATCGAGAAACTATGACATTAGAAGAACTTGAAACAGCACTTCGGCTCACGTTTGAGGCCCGGGGCATCTATCCCGCCTCGCTGCTGCGCCCCATCGGGCGCGACAACTACGCCCTGCGCTCGCTGCTCAAGACGGTGACGGGCATGAACTGTCTGCTTGCCATCGGCGGGCGGAAGATCTGGACGGTGGCCGATCTGGGCGATGCCCTGCAGCGCGAGCGCATCCGGGCCGGCTATTCCCTGCGCCGTGTCAGCGACGAGACGGGACTCACCGCCGCGCAGATTCTGCGCATCGAGAAGGGCAGGGGATGCCAGAAGAAATCGCTGGCGAAATATCTCAGGTGCGTGCCCGTGGATTTCGAACTGCGCAAATAGCGGGCGGCAAGGCTCCGGGCAGCGAAGTTCCGGCTTCCGCCCCCGGGCGACGGACGGGCCACCGCCGTTGCACCTTATTATATATAAGGCAAGAAACAAAAATAAAAACAACACATATCATGGACGATAACAACGAATTGGTGTTCGGCGACGAGTTCACGGAGATAGCTTCGCGAGGCGTTTCGGCCGACAATGGGGCATCAGCGGCCGGCTTCGCCTTCACAGCGGCCGCCGGTGGGAGCACCCTGACGGCCGTGGCCGAAGAAGCCCCCCTTGACGGTGACGAAGCGGAAGAAAACTTCTTGACAATGGAAGAAGCAAAAACGAAGAAAACGAAAGCAAAAAAGCCGACAACCAGAGCGCGTGGCAAGGCCCCGAAAAAGCTCACCAAGAAGCAGCGGGAACTCATAGCCAACGCGCTGCCGGTGAACGAACAGACGTTCATCATCACGCCGCTGGCATTCACCTACATGAGCCAAGACTACTCGGCGATGCAAAACAAGGTGGTCACGTTTATGCTCGAGAAATTGCAGGATGTTTTGCACAATCTCATCTCCCGGAAGATCACCGACATCACCAAGTTGTCACACATTCAGGAGGGCGACATACAGAACGACCACGGCGTGTCACTCAACCTTTATTTCAAGGATTTCGCCGTCAACAAGAACCACTATCCCGAACTCCGCAACGCGCTCACGGCACTTGCCACGATACCCGTGCAGATACCTTACAAGAGTTCGGAGGGGCGGAAATACAAGCGTGTGACCAATCTTTGCGATGTTTATATTCCCGAAGATGTACACAATCCGTATGTCAATATCCACATGGATGAAGACATTGCCAAGGCATTTATTTCCGTGGAATTGGGCTATCATCTGCTCGGAAAAGACACCGTTTACAACACGCGCAACAAATACACGCAACGCATTTTCCTCCTCATTTCGGCTTGGCTCGACAAGGGGACGGTGACTTTTTCGACCGAATATTTCCGTCAGATACTCAACATCGACAAAAAATACAAGGCCTTCCGGCACGTCATCCAGCGCGTTTTGCAGCCCGCCCACGACGAACTGAAGGAGTTGGCACAGCTCGGATATTGCAACTGTTACTTCGAATATGAGAAGATTTATAACGGTACGCGGCACACGGGCGAGCCCGATTCCATCAAGTTTTTGATCTACAAGAGTCCGAAACTGGTGCAGAGCGAGAACAGCTACGACGAGACCGGACAGCGCGACTACTTCGCCGACATGCTCGTGAGCCACTTCAAGTTGCAGCGTTCGAAGGCGCAGGAGCTTTCAAAGTTTCTCACCAAGGCCAACTACACGGCCACGATGGGCAAACTGATGAGCCTCGAAGCCTATCTGAAAAAACAGGGGGCGGAAATCAAGGATGTGCCCAGCTATGTGGTGAAGAGCTTCGAGAACTTCTTCCGGGAGGATGCGAGGGGGAACGTGCAAAATTAAAAGATTCAGAGATTTAAAAATTCAAGAATTGAAAGATGCAAAGATGGCAAAGTTTTCTTGAAGGGGCGAAGCGTCTTGTGTCGAACAGTAGGGGCAGTGCCTTATGCCTGCCCGCACGCCCGGCAGGGTGTATAGATATAAAAAATAATGTTGAAATAGAAATGGGATGTGCAGGCCGGCAACGCAATCGGCCACATCCCACGAATTTGAAAGACAGAAAGGTGTAATGATGACAATGAAGAAACAAATTACCAACCGTTCTTGGCAGGCTTTCTTCCGCCATACACTCCCTTCCTTTGGAAGGGCCGGGACAGGCTTTTTTGCCATATTGTTCCTCCTCATGCCCCTCTGCGCCCGGTCGCAAAACGCAGCGGCCGGCGTCCGCGAGACGCGGCTCATCAACAACGGCTGGCGTTTCGCGCTCGGCGATGCATCGTCGATGGAGCGCGACTTCACCCACGGCACGGAATATTTCACCTATCTCTCCAAGGCCGCTTCCACCGGACAGAACCGCGGCCCCGCCGCCCCCACGTTTGATGACAGCCGCTGGCAGCAAGTCAGTCTGCCCCACGACTGGGTGGTAGATCTGCCCTTTTCGGCCCGCGCCTCCCACAGCCACGGCTACAAGCAAGTGGGGTGGGGCTGGCCCCAAAACTCCGTGGGATGGTATCGCCACCGCTTCTTCATCCCCAAGAGCGACGAGGGGCGGCGCATCGCCGTGCGCTTCGACGGCATTTTCCGCAATGCGCAGGTGTTCTGCAACGGCTTCTACCTCGGCCATGAGCCCAGCGGCTACGCCTCGGCCACCTACAATCTCACCGAATATCTCAACTATGGCGGTGACAACGTGCTCACCGTGCGCGTCGATGCCTCCACTGAAGAAGGCTGGTACTACGAGGGTGCGGGCATCTACCGCGACGTGTGGCTCGAGAAGACCGGCCCTGTGAGCATCGCCTCCGCCACTTACGACACCGAGACGGGCGCAGACACGGCCACCGTCTCCTGCCAAGTGAAGGTGGGCATCGACCGCACGCTCACCACTTGGACGGGCCCCCTCCGCGTGCGCCTCGACCTGCTCGATGCCCGCGATGCTGTGTGCGCCACGGCCGAGGAGACCCTCTGCGAGTCGGCCGGCGACCTCTCCGTCAGTCTTGCGAAGCCCCACCGGTGGTCGGCCGATACACCTTATTTATATAAGGCCCGCCTCAGTCTCTATCAAGACGGCCGCCTCGCCGACCGCACCGTGACGCGGTTGGGCCTGCGCAGCGTGGCCTTCGACCCCTCGCGCGGCATGACGGTCAACGGCCAAGTTGTGGAACTCAAAGGCACCAATCTCCATCTCGACCACGCAGGCGTGGGTGTCGGCGTGCCCGACTCGCTGTGGGTTTATCGCGTCAAGGCCCTCAAGACCCTCGGCAGCAACGCCATCCGCTGTTCGCACAATCCCGCCACGCCCGCCATGCTCGACATCTGCGACTCGCTCGGCATGTATGTCATCGACGAAAACCGCCTCATGGGCACCAATCGCGAACACCGCGACCTGCTCGAGCGCATGATTTCCCGTGACCGCCACCACCCGAGCGTCATCCTCTGGAGCATCGGCAACGAGGAGTGGCTCATCGAGAGCAGCGAGAAGGGGGAGAAGATTGCCCGCACGATGCAGCAGTGGGTACACGACCTCGACCCCTCGCGCCCCGTCACCTACGGCAATTCCGGCGGCGACAGACTGGTCACCGTGCCCGACATACACGGCTACAACTACATCGTGCAGAACGATGTGGACAACCGCCGCCGGCAGCATCCCGACTGGTTTGTCATCGGCACCGAGGAGACCAGCGGCTGCGGCACGCGCAATGTCTACTTCACCGACTCGCTCCGCGGATGGATGCGCAGCATCAATTATGAGGGCGAGGAGCGGTCGGGTGGCGAGCGCAACGTCATCGAGCGCGGTTGGAAGTTCTACAAGCAGCATCCTTGGGCCGGCGGACTCTTCTACTGGACGGGCTTCGACTACCGCGGGGAACCCAACCCCATGAAGTGGCCCGCCACCGGTTCGCAGTTTGGGCTGCTCGACTATTGCGGCTTCCCGAAAGACGAAGCCTTCTATCTCAAGGCCGCATGGACTCCCGGCCCCGTGCTCCACCTGCTGCCCCACTGGAATCTCCGCGGCCACGAGGGCGACTCCGTGGAGGTGTGGGCCTACAGCAACTGCACCGAGGTGGAACTCCTGCAAGACGGCCATTCGCTCGGGCGCAAGCCCATGCCTGCCGACGGCCACCTCTCTTGGTCCACCGTCTATCGCCCCGGTCGGCTCTTGGCCCGCGGCTATCGCGACGGCCGGCTGCTGCTCACCACCCTCGTGGAGACCACCGGTCCGGCCTCGCGCCTCTCGGCCCGGCCCCACAAGCGCACCCTCCGGCGCGACGGACAGGACATCGTTGTCGTCGACCTCTCGCTGCTCGACAGCCGCGGGCGTCTTGTCCCCGATGCCTGCGACTCGCTCCAGTTCGCCGTTTCCGGCCCGGCCGAGATTCTCGGTTGCGGCAATGGTGACCCGGGATTCAAGGGTGTCGAACGCCCCCGCCCCCTGCCGGCCGGTGCCGCCGGCCCGTCTTCCGCTCTGCGTTTCGTCTTCCCCGCTTTCATGGGCCGCGCCCAAGTCATCCTGCGCAGCCGTGAGGGCAGCGGTCCCGTGGTGTTCACCGCCCGTCTGCGTGGCGGAAGGGCCGTGGAGGTGCGATTGTAAAAGTCAAACGGCCAAAAGATTCGCTTCATTCGCAACATTCGCCGACAGAAACAAAACATCGGCGAATGTTGCGAATGAAGCGAATTTGGATAATACAGGGAAAGCGTTAAATGAGTGCAAATGGGGACTTGGGGGCGTGTAAACGGTGAGTATGGGCAGAAAGGATGATTTTCTTTGCATTTCCATTTGACGATATGAGGATTTTTTTGTAACTTTGCACGCCAAATTGCGAACAAGAGTGCAAAGTCGGCACGGTATTTGTGGAGTCTGTAAAAAGGAATATATAAGAAAGGTAAAAGGATTACATGAGACAACTTAAGATTTCGAAGAGTATCACCAACCGGTCGAGCGAAGCACTCGACAAGTATCTTGCTGAGATCAGCCATGAGCCCATGGTGTCGATCGATGAAGAGACGGAGCTGGCACAGGCCATCCGCAAGGGCGGCCGTGAGGGCGAGCGCGCCAAGGAGAAACTGGTGCGTGCCAACTTGCGCTTCGTGGTCTCCGTGGCCAAGCAGTATCAGCATCAGGGACTCGGACTGACCGACCTCATCGACGAGGGCAACATCGGACTGGTGAAAGCTGCCGAGAAATTTGACGAGACCCGCGGATTTAAGTTCATCTCGTATGCCGTGTGGTGGATTCGCCAGAGTATCATGCAGGCCATTGCCGAGCAGAGCCGCATCGTGCGCCTGCCGCTCAACCAAGTGGGGGCGGTGAGCAAGATCAATCAGGTGACGAGCAAGTTCGTGCAGGAACACAACCGCCGTCCTTCCATTCAGGAGCTGGCGCAAATCACGGGCATTGACGAGCAGAAGATAGAGCAGAGTCTCAATGCCGACTCCCACCACATGAGCATCGACGCGCCTTTCGCCGAGGACGACGACAACTCGATGGCCGATGTGCTGGCTTCGGGCGACGACAGCCGCACGGACAAGCAGGTGGACTTCGAGTCGATGGCCAGCGAATTGAACAATGTGCTCAAGAACGTGCTCAAGGAGCGCGAGATACGCATTGTGAAAGAGTGCTTCGGCATCGGCTGCCACGAGAAGGGGCTCGAAGAGATAGGCGAAGAAATGGGGCTCACACGGGAACGTGTGCGCCAGATTCGCGAGAAGAGCATCCTCAAGATTCGCGAGAGCGGCAATGCCCGCATCCTCATGAAATATCTGGGCTGAGCCCTGCGGGAGCTTGTGGGGCGGCCGGTTGGGTCATTCCACAAGTTCCACTTCCTTGTCGGTCATGGTGACGAAATGCAGTTTGCGGGCCATGCCGAGCAGATAGAGCGCATCCTTTTGGGTGCAGCTATATTGGTTTTTCAAACTCTCCAGAAACTTTTTCTTAGACACGGTATGGCTGTGGCTGTCGTCAAAAATGCGACCCACAGCCTTTTTCAGTTCGTCGGCGTTGTAGTGGATGTGCTTCTTGTGCAGGAAGTTATAGACCACGAGCCCCAGGCAGGCGGCTATCAGCAGGATGGTGATTAGTGTCGTATGATCCATGGTGGGTAGGTTTTGGTGGTGCAGTATAGATTGTTGTCGGGTGTGCAGAGCATACCTTCTGTCGCAAATATATGCTTTTTTTTGATAAGTTGTCACCATAAGCGGCAACTTTTTTGTTTTTTTGACAGAAGAGGGGGGAGGAAGGAGGGAAGAATTGTGGGGGAGGAGGCCCTCACAGCGTGAGGGCTTACCCGACCGCAGCAGCAACTCCCTAAAACTCCACCACCACGCGGCCGTTGACCATGCGGCCCGTGAGATAGTTGGGCACGGCATACTGGTGGCTGCTGACATCGGTGATCCAGTAGTAGCTGTTCACGTTGCTGATGCCGAAAAGATTGAGGCAGTCCACGCCGAGCCACACGTTGCGCACGGGCGAATGCTTCTGCCGGCGGTCGTTGTCGTAGAGCCGGTAGCTCATGCCGATGTCGGCGCGCTTGTAGGCCGGGGCCCGAAACTGGTTGGTTTCCAACTCCCGGTGGGGTGCGGCAAAGGGCAGACCGTCGGCGAAAGCCAGCTTGAGACTCATGCGCCAGCGGGTGGTGCCGGGGAAATAGTCGGTGAAAAAGAGGTTGACGGCATATTTCTGATCCGTGGGCAGGGGAATGTCTTTGCCGTTGAGCCTCATGCGGGTGTCCATGACGGAGAGCGTGAGCCACGAGTCGGTGCCCGGCACAAACTCGCCGTAGAGTTTGAGGTCGAGGCCCGCGGCGTGGCCCGAAGCCTCGTTGTGGCCGTAGTAGACCGTCTTCACGTTGTTCACCGAGTAGGGCACAAGGTTGGCCAGCGCCTTGTAGTAGGCCTCGGCCGAGAACTTGAACTTGCGTCCGTTCACGCTGAAACGGTAGTCGTAGCCGGCGATGAAGTGTATCGACCGCTGGCTTTTGATGTTGCGGTTGAGTGTGGCATAGGTCACCCCGCCCACGGTCGATGTGTCGCGCAGTTCCTTGAAGAACGGCGCCTGATAGTACAGTCCCGTGGCCAACCGGATGGTCACCTTGTCGCTGAAAGCCGGTATGATGCCCAGCGAGAGGCGCGGACTCACGATGGTCTCGCGGTTGAAGTTCCAGTGGCTCATGCGCACGCCGTAGTTGAGTGTGAAATGCGTGTGTCCGCCCGCACTTGACAGTCGCCACGTGTCCTGCAGATAGGCCTCGATGCGAGTTGCGTCGAGCGTGTTGGCCGCGCGTAGCGAGTATATCATGTGCAGGTCGCGCCCTGTGTGGGGCACACTGTAGCCCGCCGAGTCGCGCATTTCATACTCCACCGAGTTTTCCTCGATGTGCTCCCGCTTGAGCGTCACAGCCGTCTCCACCTCATGCTTCTTGAGTTTGTAGCGCAGCATGAGTTTCGCGCTTGTCACCCGTGCTTCGAGATAGTTACGCGCATGTTCGAAATAGGTGCCCACGGCAAGGTTTTCCGATGTCTCCGTCTGGTCGAGCCAGTATTGTCCCTGAATGTCGTAACGTTCCTGTTCGCGGGTGAGGAAGGCACTGCCGATGAGCGAGAGCGAGGCCAGGCTGCCCAACCGCCGGGTGAACGCGAGCGACCCGAAGTAGGTGAGGAAACGGTCTTTCTCCTGCCCGTCGAAGTAGACGCGGAAGCTCTTCACGTTTTCCAGCGTGCCGAACGACGTCTCGCGGTTTTGCGGTATGAAGTGGTAGTGGTTGTCGGAGATGTTGCCTATCAAGTCCACCTGCCACAGCTTCGACGGCTCGTAGTGCAGATAAGTCTGGTAGTCGAGAAAGTTGGGCCGGTATTCCCCGTTCTCCTGCAGGCTCCCCAGCAGGTAGCGGTTGGTCTTGTAGCGCAGGCTGTTGAGCCACGAGAGCCTTTTTGTGGCCACCCCCACGTAGGCATCGGCCCCCATCATGCTTGCCGCCAGCGTGGCCTCGAAGGCCGTCTTGCGCCCTGCGGCCGGCTTCAGCTGCTTGTAGTCGATGGCCAGTGCCGATGACATTTTGTCACCGTAGCGCGCCTCGTAGCCTCCCGTGGAGAAGGCAATCTTGTCCACCATGTAGGGGTTGATGACGGACAATCCCTCCTGCTGCCCCGAGCGCACGAGGAAGGGTCGGAACACCTCCACGCCGTTGATGTAGACCGAGTTTTCGTCGAACGCTCCGCCGCGCACGTTGTATTGCGACGACAGTTCGTTGTGCGAGCTCACGCCCGCCTGACTCTGTATGAGTCCCTCCACGGCGTTGCCCGTGGCCGAGGGTGCGCCCGCCATGTCCTTCACCTTCAAGTCTTGCACCTGTCCCGATTGTATCTTCTCGCCCTTCACCTCCACCTCGGCCAGCGTGTTGTCGTTGTAGAGCACCACCTGCAGCGTCTGTTTGCCCCGTGGCCGTCGCAGCACGCGCGTCTTGGTGCGGTAGCCTATCATCGAAAACCTCACCACCACCGAGTCGGCCGAGCGCAGCTTCATGCTGAACTCGCCCTTGAGCGATGTCATGGTCATCCTGCCCTGCGCCGGCACCGCCACGGTGGCCAGTTCCACGGGGTTCATGTCCGGGTCGGTCACTTTGCCTTGAAGCACGAAATCCTGCGCCCCCACCTTGCAGGCCAGGCACAGGAGTATATGGATAAGGAAAATCTTCTGTCTCATTGTTTCTTTAACGCAGAAAGGGGCGGAATATTGTAGAGGTATAGAGGTAAAAGGGGAGAGGGGTAAAAGGGGGAGCGTATGACCATCTCGAAATCACCCTGCTCGCCATCTACGACAAGAGTGAACTCGAGAATGTTTCGGATGCCTACATCCGGAATTTGATTTCCGACCTGTTCTGAATATCTTGAGAGAGATGCCTTTCCGTCCCACGTTCCGTCCCGTCGGAGCGTGGGACGATTGTTTTTCCACGCTCTCTGCATTCTCGTCTCCACCGGGCTTCCCCCTGCTACGGCTGCGGCAGGGCCATTCCGGCCCGGCGGAAGAGGAGGCGGTCTTGCCGGCTCCGCACCATCTGTTGCAGGAGCCGGGCCTCGTTGTGGTCGTCGAGATAGAGGGCTGGGGCGGGGCGGTAGGCACCGTGGGCCACGGAGAGGGTGGGGAGCAGACGGGGCGTGCGGATCCCGGCAAGGTGGATAAAGGTGTGGAACACCGACACGCTGGTGGCCACCGGGCGGCGGGCGTTGGCCGAAAGGGCCCGGGCGGCGGCAGGATTCAGGGCCCGGTAGCGCGGCGAGAGCCACACGAGGAGCGGCACGTGCAGCTCGTAATAGGAGGGCACGGGCGAGGCGTGGAGGAAGAGGTGGCGGCTGTCGTCGAAGATGTTTTCGCCGTGGTCGGAGGTGTAGAGCAGGGCCGAGGCGGCATCCTGCGCCGCGAGTCGGTCGATGAGCAGGGCTATCAGGCGGTCGGTGTAACGTATGGTGTTGTCGTAGCCGTTGACCAGCGAGGCGCGGTTGGAGGCTTCCGCCTCGTCGGCATTGTCGGGCAGAAACCGGGCCATCGAGCGCGGATAGCGTTTGCGATATTCGAAGTGCGAACCGTAGGTGTGCAGCACGATGAGCTGTTTGCGCCTCTTCCGGCGCAGCACCTCGTCTACCGGCGCCAGCAGGTCGGCATCGTAGCCGTCGCCGGCAGTGGAGTGCGAGCCGGCAGTGGGTTCTTTGACAAACTTCCACTCGTCGGCCTCCTCGCCGAAAAAGTCGATGAACGAGTGATTGGGCAGCTGGTTGGAGAGGAAGACGGTGTGGAATCCCGCCTCGCGGAAGGCCGTGATGATGCCCTTCCGGGTGTAGATGCTGTCGTAGTCGGCGGCCGACACGGCCGAGAGCAGCATGGGCACGCTCTTGTGGGTGGTGTTCGACTGGGTGAGGGCTTTGTCGAATGCGAAAAGTCCCCGCATGGCCGAGAGCCGCGGCGTGGTGTTGCGGTGGTAGCCGTAGAGTCGGAATTGCGGCGCACGGGCCGTCTCGCCGATCACGAGCACATACACCTCGCGCTCGTCGGCGGGGTGGGTGGGCCGTGCGTGGAAGGTGAAATGGCGCGAGGTTTCGGCATAGCGGGCGGTGGCCCGGGTGCGGAGCACGGCCAGCCGGATGTTCTGAAACACGTTGACGGGGTAGAGGTCGTTGGCCGCCCGATAGGCCTTGCCGGTGGCGAAGACGAGGAGCAGCAGTCCGGCCGCCGCCCCGGCGGAGGCTGCAAGGCGCGTGACGCGGGTCCACCGGTGGGGGAGTGGGCGGCTTCGGCGTATTGAGAGGGCCCCCAAGAGGAGCGTGGGCACGTAGACGGCGAAGATGAACGCCAGCCCGGGCAAGAGGTTGTCGAGCAGTTCGCCCGCCTCGCCGGGGTTGGTGGTGAGCAGGTTGAGGAACATGTCTACCGCAATGACGGAGTGCCCGTAGAGATAGATGATCACAAACTGGAAGGCGGAGAGGAAGACAAGCGGGAAAAGCACCCACAGCACAAGGCCGGGCCGCCGGCGGAAGGTGAGCGCGGCGGCATAGAGCGAGACGGGCAGCAGGATGTTCACCAGTCTGTAGACGAAGGGCACGGGCTCGGTGACGGCCAGACAAAGGTTGGGCAGGGCCAGCACGAGAAGGGCCATCACGAAGACCGTTTGCGGCGCGGCGGCGCAGCGGAAGATGCGTTTAAAAAGCTTCATTGACATTGAATAAAAAGCCCGACTGGCCGCTTTTGCCGAAGCCGTAGTCGAACCGGATGTTCACGTTTTTCTTGAATTCCCAGCGATAGCCGATGCCCCAGTTGGGCAACACGTGGCGCAGGCGCAGGGCACCCGGCTTGGGAAACACCGTGCCCGCCCCGGCCCATACCACCATGCCGTTGCGGTGGTAGAGGTGTTGGCGCAACTCGACCTGCGTCTCCAGTTTGTCGTTGTCGCGGTAGCGGCCATTGTAGTAGCCGCGCATGGCGTGCGAGTCGCCCAGCAGGGCCATGTTGTTCCACTCCGGCGCGCCGAACTGCAGCACACCGCCGGCCTGCACCGCGAGCGTCGCCCCCTGCCAGAGCGGCGTGTAGGCGTTGGCCACGAAGGTGGTGGTGAAGAAGGTGTGTCGGGCGTTGGCCAACTGCCGGCGCGCCATCTGGCCGAACGTGAGGTAGAGGCCGCGGTGGGGGGCGGTCATCACGTCGCGCGTGTCGAGTTCGAAGGCTGCCCCCATGCCGAGATCGGCGGCGTGGGTCGGTCCCCCGGAGAGCAGTTCGGGGCGCGTGAGGCTGCCGGCCTTCATCCAGTTGAACGACACTGCCGGCCCCGCATACACGCCCTTGGCGAGACGGAAGAGGAAGTTGGCCTTGATGTCCACTTCCGAACGGTTCATCTTGCCCTCGTTGCCGTTGTCGTTGCCCATGTCATAGCCCGTGCCCCAAAACTTGGTGGGGAAGAACACGAACGACGCATCGTAGCCGAGCCGGTAGCGTTCGCGCGGAAAGAGGTGGACCCCCTTCAGCCCCACCATGTAGAAGCCCACCGTGGACACGTCGCCATAGAGCGAGACATTGGAGGGCGGCAGGAGCGAGTCGGCAGGGTCGGTGTAGTAGAGTCCGGCTGCCACGAGTCCCAGGCCGAGCTTGGTGTCGGTGGCATAGTGTGGGCCGCCGATGACGCTGAAGTCGAACTTGCGGCGGTCTTTCTCCTTGTTGGAGTCGGCGAAGTAGGCCGCCAGCCGGCTGATGAATCCTCCCTTGTGGGGCCGTGCAAGCGTGTCGGTCACGGCCATGTCGCGGCGCAGCGAGTCGCCGGCGGGCGGGCTGTTTTGCGCCCGCAGTCCCATGGCGGCAAGCAGCAGTCCCGGAAGCAGCGCAAGTCTTGCTGCCCGAGGCAGGGTGGGGCGCGGTTTAGAACACCAGCCTGACATTGTCTATCCAGATCGTGTTGCCCGGCGAACCGATGAAGGCGCCGCCGTTGCTCGACGAGAATTGCACGATGAGATGCGTGGGTTGCTCGCCGGCATCGGCCCAGCCCACCTCTTTCAGCACCACGCTCTTGCCCTTGCTGTTGCGCACGTAGTCGGTCTGCCGCAGGCCCATCAGCCGTTCGTTGTAGCCCTGCCGGTGGCGCAGGTCGCCGTAGAGCACCTGATAGGTGGCATTGTTCACCCATCCGCCGGTGCTGTTGCGATATTCCACCACCACCGTGCCCACGCGCTTGGCCGTCACGTTGCCCTTGCTGTCCTCGCTGCGCTTCTGGAGCAGGAGCACCGCCGTGGCACAGTCTTTGCCCGACACGGTCTGCACTTTGCTGAATCCCGTCTGCTTGATGCGGTTGGGCTCGTTGGTCAGTGCCACCCGGTAGTCAAACCGGAGTGCCTTTGGCCGCTTGGTGTAGGGGATGCCCCAGTTCAGCGCGCGTTCGCCGTCTTTCGATCCGCTGATGGGTTCATGCACGTCGCCGAGGAAGATGGAGCCCGCCGCGAGCACACTGATGTCGATCATGCCCAGCACCTTCACGTGCTCTATGTGGGTGGTCAGCTTGGCGCAGTAGCCGTTGCCGCGCGCCTCTCGATACACCGAACTGTTGGTCTTCACGATGCCCATCACCTTGGCCATCACGTTCGATGTGGCCCACGGCGACTTGCCGAGGTTCTTGTAGGGCACGTTCCCGTTGACGGTGCGGTCGGGCCCTATCTCATAGAGTGTCTTGGCGTTGCCGCCGATGATGTCCGACTCCTTGATGTTGCGAGCCACCCAGTGGTTCATGTTGCCGTAAAGAATCGGCTCTTCCCGCTCCTGCGCCACGCTCGCTGTGGCCAGCAGGCAAGCCATTACTGTTATTGCTATTTGTTTGTACATAATAAAACCTTGTTCCTAAGAGACCCCCAACCCCCTAAAGGGGGCTTTGCAAACCTGCTTGTGGAAACTTTACCAACTTGTTTAAGGAGCTTTTGCAGGCTTTCTTCCGCTAGGCCCTCCCCTCCGAAGGAGGGGAGGGGGGAGGCTTTTTTTACACCCTCTTCACCTGTTTCACGCCTTTCACCGCACGTAGTTTCTTCATCAACGCCTCGAGTTTCGACGTGTCGTCGAGCAGCACGGTGATGTTGCCGTTGAAGAGTCCGTCGTGCGAGTCGATGTTGATGTTGCGCATGGTGAGTTTGTCCTCCTTGGAGATGATGTTGGTGATGTTGCTCACGATGCCGATGTCGTCGTTGCCCACGATGCGCAGCACGATGGCATACTGCGAAGTGCCCTTGCCGCTCCAGCGCGCCTTCACGATGCGGTAGCCGAAACGCTTGCGCAGTTCGGGCGCGTTGGGGCAGTCGGCCCGGTGGATGGTGATGCCCCCGCTCACGGTGACGAAACCGAACACGTCGTCGCCGTAGATGGGCCGGCAGCACTGTGCCAGCTTGTAGTCGATGCCCTTGAGGTTGCGGTCGATGACCAGCACATCGTCGCTCTGCCTCGTGCGCTCCTCGTCGGGACTCTCAAACTCAAACTCCTCGGCACTCTTCGCCTCCCGCGGCGCATTGAGGTTGAGGTCGTGGTTGCGCACCTCGATGTAGCGTTCTATCACTGTGTTGGCGTCGAGCCGCTCCTCGGCGATGTCCTTGTAGAAGTCGCTCACCTCCTTGTAGCCCAGCTTCTTGATGAGATGGCCCATGATGCTCTCCTCCATGTCGAGCTTGCGGTTTTTGAATCTCCGCTCGAGCATCTCCTTGGCGAAGAGCCCGTCCTTGGCCTGCGTCTCTTTCAGCGCCAGTCGTATCTTGGCCTTGGCCTTGGCACTCTTCACGAGGTTGAGCCAGTCGCGCTTGGGCGTCTGGCTGTTCTGCGTGAGCACCTCCACCGTGTCGCCCGAGCGCAGCTGGTGGCGGAACGACACCGCCTTGCCGTTGATGCGTCCCCCCACGCAGGTGTTGCCCAGCCGCGAGTGTATGTGGTAGGCGAAGTCGAGCACGGTGGCCCCCTTCGGGAATTTGAGCAAGTCGCCCTTGGGCGTGAACACGTAGATTTCGTCCTCGTAGAGGTCGAGGCGGAACTGATCCATCAGCTGCAAGTCGTCGTTGTTCTCCAGTGCCGAGCGTATGTTGGCCAGCCACTCGTCTATGCCCCCCTCGCTCTTCACGCCCTTGTACCGCCAGTGGGCGGCCAGTCCGTGTTCGGCCACGTTGTCCATGCGTTCGGTGCGTATCTGCACCTCCACCCATTTGTTTTCCGGCCCCAGCACAGTGATGTGCAGACTCTCATAGCCGTTCGACTTCGGCACGCTCAGCCAGTCGCGCAGCCGTTTGGGGTTGGGCTGGTACATGTCGGTCACGAGCGAGAACACCTGCCAGCACTGCATCTTCTCCTGCTCCGGCGGCGCGTCGAGGATGATGCGTATGGCAAAGAGGTCGTACACGCCCTCGAAGGCGCAACGCTGCTTCTTCATCTTCTGCCAGATGGAGTGTATGCTCTTCGTGCGCCCCTTGATGTGGAACTTGAGTCCCGCCGCCGCCAGTTTGCCCTCTATGGGTTCTGTAAACCGCTTGATGTAGGCGTCACGCGCCTGTTTGGTGGCGTTGAGTTTGTCCTTGATGTGGTAGTAGGCATCGTGTTCGAGATATTTCAGGCTCAAGTCTTCCAGTTCGCGCTTCAGCTGATAGAGTCCCAGTTTGTGGGCCAGCGGCGCATAGAGATAGCTCGCCTCCTCGCTCACGCGCATCTTGGCCTCCACGGCCTCCGTGTCGCGTATGCGGCGCATCACGTTCACCCTGTCGGCAATCATGATGAGTATCACCTGCATGTCTTCTGCGAAAGAGATGAGCAGGTTGCGGAAGTTCTCGCTCTCGATGACCGGTGTCTTCTTGTAGAGTTCGTGTATGCGCACCAGTCCGCGGATGATGTGGGCCACGCCCTCGCCAAACTTCTCCGCCATCTGCTCGAGCGTGGCGAATCCGTTCACCACATTATTATATAATAGAATGGCCAGCACCCCGTCGCGCCTGAGTCCGATGTCGCCCACGGCTATCTCCGCCGTTTGGCAGGCATGCACGATGGGGTTCAGTCCGAAGATGTCGCGCTGTATCTGGTTTTGTTCGATGGCCCGCCTGATGTGGCTGCGCAGTTTGCGCTCGTCTTCGCGGCTGAACGAGTCGCCCAGTGTGGTCCTCAGCCGCTGCATGCAGCCGATGGCCTCCTTGATTTCCTCTCGGGTGAATGTGAATTTTTCTTCGGGCATAGTTTTGTCAGGGGTTAAAGGGAAGTTGATAACGGAGTTGTGGGCGTATTGTCATCCACATTAATTGTACCGAATCCGGTACAATTATCTCTATCTTGAACGTTTATCTTTGCCATAGGCAGCGTGTGCTATTGTGTTTATGCACTGCAAAGTTACAAAAAAACCGCGCGATAATTTCTGTTTTTGCATTTTTTGTCCTATATTTGCGATAGAATACCATAAATGTTAGAGATATGCTGAATCAACAAGACCTTAAACAGATTGCCGCCCACGGCATCACCGAAGCGCAGGTGGAGCGGCAGTTGTCGCAGTTCAAGACCGGTTTCCCCTTCCTCCGGCTCGAAGGGCCGGCAGCCATCGGTGCAGGCATCATGGCTCCGGAGTCCGCCGAGCGCGATGCCTACATCAAGGCGTGGGAGGCGTATAAGACCGAGGGCCACCGCATCGTGAAGTTTGTGCCGGCTTCGGGGGCGGCCAGCCGCATGTTCAAGAATCTTTTCGCCTTTCTCGAGGCCCCCTACGACGTGCCCACCACCGACTTTGAGAAGCGGTTTTTCGACCACATTGGGCATTTCGCCTTCCGCCACGCGCTCGACGACAGCTGTCGGGCCTCCGAGGGCAAAGACCTTAAGGCCCTGCTTGCCGCCGGCGAATACAAGACCATCGTGGCCCTCCTGCTCGAAGGCAAGGGGCTGGGCTACGGACAGCTGCCCAAGGGGCTGCTCCTCTTCCACGACTATCCCGACGGCCCGCGCACGCCGATGGAGGAGCACCTCGTCGAGGCGGCACTCTATGCCGGTTCGGGCGGCGAGGCCAATGTCCACTTCACCGTGAGCCACGACCATCTCGCGCTGTTCCGCCGGCGGGTGGACGAGAAGTTGGCCTACTACGAGAAGATGTTCGGGGTGAAGTTCAACATCTCCTTCTCCGAACAGAAACCGAGCACCGACACCGTGGCGGCCAATCCCGACGGCACGCCCTTCCGCAACGACGACGGCACGCTGCTCTTCCGGCCCGGCGGCCACGGCGCGCTCATCGAAAATCTCAACGACATCGAGGCCGATGTGGTGTTTGTGAAGAACATCGACAACGTGGTGCCCGACCGCCTGAAGGGCGACACCGTGACCTACAAACAGCTGCTGGCCGGCATCCTCGTGACGTTGCAGCGCCGCGCCTTCGACTATCTGCGCCGCCTCGAAGGGGGCGAGTGCAGCCATGCCCTGCTCGAAGAGATGATACGCTTCGTGCAGCGCGACCTCTGCTGCCGGCGGGCCGACATCAAGGAACTTGAAGATGCCGACCTCGTGATCTATCTCAAGAAGAAGCTCAACCGCCCGATGCGCGTGTGCGGGGTGGTGAAGAATGTGGGCGAACCGGGGGGCGGCCCCTTCCTCACCTACAATCAGGACGGCACCGTGAGTCTGCAAATACTCGAGTCGTCGCAGATAGACACAGCCAACGAGGCCTACATGAAGATGTTCACCGAGGGCACGCATTTCAACCCCGTGGATCTGGTCTGCGCCACGCGCGACTATCAGGGGCGGCCCTTCCCGCTGCTCGACTTCGTGGACCACTCCACGGGCTTCATCAGCAGCAAGAGCAAGAACGGGCGGCCGCTGAAGGCACTCGAACTGCCGGGCTTGTGGAACGGAGCCATGAGCGACTGGAACACCGTGTTTGTGGAGGTGCCGCTGTCTACGTTCAATCCCGTGAAAACGGTCAACGACTTGTTGAGGGAGGAACACCAGCCGGGGGTGGAAAAATAAAAAAAAGTCCCCACCGAGATCCCCAACCGTGAATTACACCCCAAAAGTTTTATGTCTAACTTTTTTGGGGGGCAATTCAAGTTCGGTTGGGGTCTTTTTTTGGCTTATCGTTCGTCGTCTGCATTTTTTTTCTTATCTTTGCAAGGTTTTTAGAATCAATCAAGTATCATTATATTATGAGCAAGCAAGTAGAGAAAATCAAAGAGCTCCTCGCCAAGCGCGAGCAGGCTCGTCTTGGCGGCGGCGAAAAAGCTATCGAGAAGCAGCACGCCCGCGGCAAATACACGGCGCGTGAGCGCATCGACATGCTCGTCGACGCAGGCAGTTTCGAGGAATACGACATGTTCAAGCTCCATCGCTGCCACAACTTCGGCATGGAGAAGAAGCAGTTCCCCGGCGACGGCGTAGTGGCCGGTTCGGCCACCATCGACGGCCGGTTGGTGTATGTCTACGCCCAAGACTTCACCGTCAACGGCGGTTCGCTCTCCGAGACCATGGCCCAGAAGATATGCAAGGTGATGGACATGGCCATGCAGAACGGCGCACCCGTGATTTGCATGAACGACTCCGGTGGTGCCCGCATTCAGGAAGGCATCTCGGCACTGGCCGGCTACGGTGAGATTTTCGAACGCAACATCCTTGCCTCGGGCGTCATCCCGCAGATTTCGGCCATCATGGGTCCGTGTGCCGGCGGTGCTGTCTATTCGCCCGCGCTCACCGACTTCGTGCTGATGATGGAGAACACATCCTACATGTTCCTCACCGGCCCCAAGGTGGTGAAGACCGTGACGGGCGAAGACATCGACGCCGAACACCTCGGCGGAGCCAGTGTGCATGCCACCAAGAGCGGCGTGACGCAGTTCACCGCCAAGACCGAGGAGGATGCCATGGCACTCATCAAGACCCTGCTGAGCTACATCCCCTCCAACAACATGGAGGAAGCTCCCCGCACGGAGTGTACCGACCCCATCAGCCGCATGGACGACTCGCTCAACGAAATCATCCCCGACGACCCCAACACAGCCTATGATATGTATAAGGTGATCAGCGCCATCACCGACGAGGGCGAGTTCTTCGAGGTGCAGCCCAAGTTTGCCAAGAACATCATCACCGGCTTCGCCCGCTTCAACGGCCAGAGTGTGGGCATCGTGGCCAACCAGCCCATGGCCTACGCCGGTGTGCTCGATGTGAACGCCAGCCGCAAGGGGGCGCGCTTCGTGCGCTTCTGCGATGCGTTCAACATCCCCATCGTGAGCCTCGTCGACGTGCCCGGATTCCTCCCCGGAACGGGTCAGGAATACAATGCCGTGATTCTCCACGGGGCACAGCTGCTCTACGCCTACGGCGAAGCCACCGTGCCCAAGATCACCATCACCCTGCGCAAGAGCTACGGCGGAAGCCACATCGTGATGGGATGCAAGCAGCTGCGGGCCGACCTCAACTTTGCATGGCCCTCGTCCGAAATTGCCGTGATGGGTGCCAGCGGTGCCGTGGCCGTGCTCAGTGCCCGTGAGGCCAAGGCCAAGAAGGAGGCCGGAGAAGATGTGAAGGCCTTCCTCGCCGAGAAGGAGGAGGAATATACCGAGCTCTTTGCCAACCCCTATCAGGCTGCATCGTTCGGCTACATCGACGATGTGATAGAACCGCGCAACACGCGCTTCCGCATCTGTCGCGGACTGGCGCAGTTGGCCACCAAGCGGCAGAGTCTGCCGGCCAAGAAGCATGGCTGCATGCCCATGTAAGAGCCGCGGGAAAGAGACTGCAAACACAACCATTCAAAGGAGAAAACGACAATGGATAAGAATATCTATGCGGCTATTGCCATGGCTCTTTTCGAGTATCAAGGCAACAACGTACACGACAAGGAGTCGGGCGTCATCACTATCAAGTCCCACTACACGTCGTGGAACGCAAAGTTTCTCACGATGACCGCACATCCGTAAAACAAACAAGAGTCCAAAGATTTTTTTGATTATGAAAGAATATAAGTACACCATCGATGGCAAGGAATACAAGGTGGCCATCGGTGACATTGAGGAAAATGTCGCTCACGTGACCGTGAACGGCGAGGAATTCAAGGTGGAAATGGAGCCTGAGGCTGAGCCCGAGAAGAAGAAGGTGGTGCTCGGCCAACCGGTGGAGTCGACCGACGAGACTGCCACTCCGGCTGCCAATGTCAACACGGCCAATGCCGTGAAGGCTCCACTGCCGGGCACGATCACTTCCATCAACGTGGCCGTGGGCGACGAGGTGAGTGCCGGCGACACCGTGGTGGTGCTTGAGGCCATGAAGATGCAAAACAACATCGAGGCCGAAAAGAGCGGCAAGGTGACTGCCATCTGCGTGAAGCAGGGACAGGCCGTGCTCGAAGAGGACGCACTGGTGGTGATTGAGTAAAAAGACCAAGAGATCCCCCAATCTACGGACCCCCCAACCCCCTAAAGGGGGCTTACATCCCTGCAAACAGTTGGATGGTAAAGCCCCCTTTAGGGGGGTGGGGGATTCTTTTTTTTGGGGGGTATAGCACAAACTATTAAATTTTTCGAAAAAGCCTTACACGGAGTTTTCCCATACTCGCTTTTCCGTGCTTTCCCATCCGCCTTGTTCTCCCCGTCAGGCCCATTAGGTTTCCCGCCAAGTCCAAACGATTTTGCCGGACGGCCACACTTGGAAGTTCGTTTGGGCCGAATGAAAGGTCAAAAGGGCCCCTTATGCACGGCCATTCGGGCCGGATGACACCCCGCAAAGTAGGGTGGAAAGTCCCCTTGGGAGGAGTGGGGACTTTCAGGGCATAAAAAAAGGAGCACGCAGGTGCTCCTTTTGCCATTGCAAAGATACTGCATAAATGGGCAAAATGCAAATTGGAAAAGAAAAAAGGAGACAAAATGCGGCCGCCCCCCCACAGTCTTTCTCCATATTGCCCCCGCGTTTTTTCGGCTTTTTGAGGCCTGCTGTGGTCGGGGAAGGGGAAATCCGCCATCGCCGATGCACACAAAACGATCGGAGCCTGCAAGCATCATGCCTGCAGGCTCCGATTGTCTTGTCTGTCAAGGTGGGGGAGTGTGGGACTGTTTGCTTTGTCCCTCCGGCCTTGTTCACCTTTCTTTAATCAATTCCAAACGCTTTCTGTTGAGGGAGCCGTGTAGCTCTCTTCCTCCTCATAGTAGAAACCATCTTTACCCAACTGCTGGTGGTTGCCCTCCTGATCGTGTATGCCCATACTGGCCGCCAAGATTTGTTCGGTTTCCAATACTTTCACTTTGATGTTCGGTTGCTGATATTTTTTCATTGTCGTCTTTAGTTTTTGTCAATGGTGATTACTGAATATATTTCTTGCCGTTTTTGATGACCACGCCTTTGTATGAGCGGTCCACGCGCTGGCCTGCGAGGTTGTACACAGCTCCGTCGGCAGTTGTCGGTTTGTCGGCCCGTGTGCCGTCGATGGCTGTTGTCTGGCCGTCGAAGCGGTAGCAGGTCTTGGCTCCTGCGACACCGGGTTTCACACAGAGATAGGCCTTGTGAGCACCGTTGGTAAATGCTCCGCCGTTGGGCGCGCCCCAGTAGAAACCCACCGAACCTGCGGTGCTGTTGGCGTCGAGCGAGAGCATGTAGTAGCGTTCGCCGCCCTCGGTGGTAGCTTTCTCGTCACTGCCCTTAAGCCAGTTGTCGGCAACGGGAGTATCTGCTTCGGAAGAAACATTGAAAGTGTAAGTCCCGGGGTTGCCATTAAGCAATACGCCCGTGCCTGCCGGGATGGTCTGGCCTTCAGCAAATGCCTCGTTCATCTTGAACGAACCGTCGGAGAGGCTGCAAGTATAGCCTTTCACGCCTGCGGGCACGGTGAGTGCACGGTCGGAATAATAGAGAGTGGTATAGCCTGTTTCCCCGATAGTCACGCTGACGGAAGTGGGGGCCACTTGCGCTGCGGTGAGCTCGATGTCGTCGAGACGCGAATTGCTGGATTTGGAGTTGGTGAATGTGATATTCAGACTCGGTGTGCCGGTCGGCACGGTGATAGTGACCTTATAGGTTTTGTCCTCCTCCCCGGCAGGTTTACCTACTATAACACCCGTAGTTGTTGATGACAAGGTAAGATTTGTGTTGTTGCTCTTATATTTCAGAATAAGTTCACCAGACTTGCCGTTGAGAGGTATGGTGGCAGAGAAGGAACCAATCTTTGTTTCTTTATTCTTTTTGCTCTTTTGTCCCACGAGTAGTTCGGGGCTTTTACCACCTGCATACATTTTACCTGTAGCATAGATTTTAGTGTCTGATTTTCCATTTTGACATACGTAATTGTACGTCCCTCCTGAGGGCACATCATTGTTTTTGTAGCTGGAAAAATCTTCTTGCCAAATCTGTGCATTGGCAGCCCCACATACTGCCATGAGCAGCATGAAAATTGAAAAACGTAGTTTTCTTTTCATAGAGTTGTTGTGTTGTTAAGTTATTTAATTACTGATTGAGTTGTCGTTATTTTATTTCATTTCATGGTCACAAGACAGCAGCGGATAGATGCGCAACTGTCTGCAATCTTTGTGGCTTTTTCATGGGTCACAACTGCAAAAGTAAGAAAATATTATGAGACGGGCAAGAAAAAAGCAAAATAAATTTAAGCCTCCTCTTTATAATGCTAAGATGCTGAAAGGTTTTGATGTTATTGGGAGCAGGGATTCTCTAAGTCCGGGCCAAGGCTTAATGCGCCCTGTGGGGGCCGTGAGTCGGCGGTTGTGCAGGTGTGCTATTTCATAGGTGTGTAGTCCTCGCTCTTGAGCAGTGCGGAGATGGTCACCTTCTTGTTGCGTGCCATGAAATAGTGTATCATGTCGACATATCTCGACCTGTAGAACTTGCGGCCGAGCGCCTGATTGGTCACCCACATCATCTTGGCCATGTGCAGGTCGCGGTCTATCTGCGGCCGCTGCTCGAAGTCGTTGATGGGGTAGAGGCTCAGCAGATAGAAGCTCAAGCAGTCGGGCACGATGTTTTCGCGTGTCATGCTCTGCCGCTGTGCCGCCGAATAGTATTTCAGATAGAGCGGATAGTCTTCGCCCATATACTTGTCGAGCGAGATGCCCACCGACTTGTCGCCCACGATGATGCTCTGGTCGAGCGCACCTATCTGCGCATAGAACATGGGGCGCCTGAGGTTGGGGATCCACTCCTCGAGCCGCTCGTATGCGCTCTGCAGGTCTTGGTTGATGTCGTCCATGTTGGCATATTCGGCCTCCACGTCGGATATGAGCGACTGTAGCACCGAGTCTTGATAGAACATGAGAAACTTGTTGCTGAGTGTGGGGTCGTTCACTTCTCCCAGCCGCAGCATCTTTTCGAGCAGCGTGCGTGTCTCGCTGGGGTAGTCGATGTTCATCTGCTGGAGGGCGGAGAAGTCGCCCGTGGTGAGATAACGGCTTTCGAGACGGTCGTAGCGTTCCACTTGCACGGGGTGTGCAAGTTCGTCGTCTTCGGCAGACCGGAATTTAAATTCGCAGGCTGCACAGAGAAGCGTCACCATGACCAATATGAGGGATGTCCGTTTCAATGTTGATTTGTTATCTCATTAATAATTCTTTGCAAATCTACTAATAAATATTGTAAAATCCAAAAGTTTTGCTAAAAATATTAAAATGTTCCGATTTCGTGGACCTGGCGACATGAGCCTCCACGACTATATGTTCGGGCACTACGTGCGCTGTGTGAGAAAGTAGAAAAGCGGGGGCGAAACAGGAAAGGCGAAAAATACAAGGCCAAATGTTTGGAAGTTTCGACGGAAACCCGTATATTTGCAATGAGAAAAAGAAATATGGGTCGTGTCGATTCGATCGGGATACTCATCAAATAACATTTACGCCGAGATGACATCTTTTGCCTATGGCGGGCCATATAAATCGCATCTGCGACTAAGCTGCAAAGCCGGTGGATTACAAAAGCGAAGAGCTCTCAAATCATAATGATTACTCGGAGTTTCATCACATCATCGTGCGACCCTTTTTCAGATATAAGACGGAAGGCAGGACTCGTAAAAGCCCTGCCTTCGTTCTTAGAAACGATTTGAAAGATCTATTCAAGATTCAAAGATTCAAGAATTTAAAAATTCAAAGATTCAGGGATTGGAAGAAACAAAAGGGAAGACTCTCCCTGCCGTAGGGGCAGGGCTTTATGCCTGCCCGCACGCCCGAAGGGCGTATCATAAAAGGTAAAGAGAAGAAAAAGTAAAAAGGTAAAGAATGGGTTTTCCTAAATTCTCCACCTTTTGAATTTTTGAATATTTCAATCTTAAATATAATAAGGTAAGATTATGTTTAGTGGTATTGTAGAAGAGATGGCCACCGTGGTGGACATCAAGAGGTATCAGGGGAATATCGACTTCACGCTCACCTGCTCCTTTGCCCGCGAACTGGGCATCGACCAGAGCATCGCCCACAATGGCGTTTGCCTGACGGTGGTGAAGCTCGACGGCGACAACTACGTGGTCACGGCCATGAAAGAGACACTCGACCGCTCCAACTTGGGGCTGCTCGAGGTGGGAGACCGGGTGAACGTGGAACGCTCCATGATGATGAACGGCAGGCTGGACGGCCACATCGTGCAGGGGCATGTGGACATGAAAGCCCGATGCACGGACATGCGCGACGCCGATGGCTCCACCTATTTCACTTTCCGATATGACGCCGACAAGGAGCTGGCCCGCCGCGGCTACTTCACGGTGGACAAGGGAAGCGTCACCGTGAACGGCGTGTCGCTCACCGTGTGCGGGCCCACCGACGACACGTTCACCGTGGCCATCATCCCCTACACGCGCCAAAACACCAATTTCAAAGACATCAGGCCGGGCTCCGTAGTCAACATCGAGTTTGACATTTTGGGCAAATATATCGCAAGATTGCAACATTTCGCATGAAAAAAGAGGTTTATTCCAAACTTATGTTAAATCATATAGCCGGAATAAACCTTTTTTCCGTCTAATAGTCAAAACTCCAAACAACCCAATTGTTTTATGAATAAATTGATAGGAAAGATTTTAGTGGGCGTGGCCATGGCAGGAATGCCGGCACTCACACAAGCCCGGCAATGGACACTTCAAGACTGCATCGACTATGCCTTGCAGAACAACATCTCCATCAGGAAGACCCGTCTTCAGCAGCAGAGTAGCCACGAAGACGTGTTGCAGTCGAAAGCAGCCCTGCTGCCATCGCTCAACTTCTCGACGAGCCAGAGCGTGAACTACACGCCGTGGGTGGAGAGCGGAATCAGCAGCGACGGCTATTCGCGCAGTTCCATCGACAAGTTTTACTACAACGGCTCCTACGGTGTGAACGCCAACTGGACCGTGTGGGACGGAAACAAGAACCGCAACACCGTGAAACTGAACAAGTTGGCCGAAGAACACGCCGCCCTCGACTCGGCCGTGCAGGCCCGCAACATCCAAGAGCAGATAGCCCAACTCTACGTGCAGATACTCTACACCACCGAGGCCATCGGGGTGAATAAGGAGAGCCTGAAGACCAGCGAGGCCAATGAGGAGCGCGGAAAGACCATGGTGGGCGTGGGCAAGATGAGCAAGGCCGATCTTGCGCAGCTCACCTCGCAGCGCGCACAAGACCAATACAACGTGGTGGCGGCTGAGAGTCAGGTGAAAAACTACAAGCGGCAGCTGAAGGAGCTGCTCCAAATCACCGGCGACGAGACGTTTGACATAGCCGTGCCCCCGGCCACCGACGAGATGGCACTGGCCGAGATACCTGCCCTCAACGGGGTCTACACCGCGGCCCTCGACAACCGCCCCGAGCTGAAAGCCTATCAGAACGCCATCGCCCAGAGCGACCTCAACATCAAGATGGCCAAGGCGGGCAAGCTGCCCACCGTGGCCCTGAACGCCGGCATCACCACCAGCACCACCTCGATGAACACGCTCGCGTGGGGCCGCCAGCTCAAGACCAACTTCAACAGCGGCGCCGGCGTCACGCTGAGCATACCGCTCTCCGACAACCGGCAGACTAAGACTGCCGTCAACAAGGCCGCCATACAGCGCGAGGCGGCCATGCTCGATCTCAAGAACTCGCAGACCACGCTCTATTCCAACATCGAGAACTACTGGCTGCAGGCCAACACCAACCAAAACCAGTTTAAGGCCGCCCGCGTGAGTTCGGAGAGTGCGCAGACCAGCTACGACCTGCTGAGCGAGCAGTTCCGGCTCGGGCTGAAGAACATCGTGGAGCTGATGACGGGCAAGGACAACCTCATCAAGGCCCGGCAAAACGAATTGCAGGCCAAGTATCTGGCGATATTGAACATCGACCTGCTCAAGTTCTACCAGACAGGCCGGCTCACCGAGTAGGCGACCGGGGACGGCCACGGGCACAGTTCAGGATAACACGACAAACGTAAGGGAACAAACGGCATAATCACACACAATGAAGAATTTGAAGATCAGTAAAGTATGGATAGGCGCAGGCATCTTGGCTATTGTCGCCGTAGCGGTCTGGCTGTTGTCCGGTAAGGAGCAGAAGCAGGACATCAGTTTCACGCAAGAAGCCGTGACCCCGCGGACGCTGCAAAGCAGCATCACCGCCACGGGCACCATCGAGCCCGTGACCTCCGTCACCGTGGGTACGCAGGTGTCGGGCATCGTGAGCAAACTCTACGTGGACTACAACTCGGTGGTGAAGAAAGGGCAGGTGATTGCCGAGCTCGACAAGACCAACCTGCTCAGCCAGCTCCACTCGGCCAAGGCCACCCTGAGCAGCAACCAGAGCAACCTTGACTACCAGACGGCCAACTACAAACGCTACCAGACGCTCTACAAGAAAGGCCTTGTGAGTGCCGACGATTACGAGAGTGCTGCCCTTTCCTACCGTCAGGCCCGCGAACAGGTGGCCTCGGCGCAGGAGGAAGTGCAGCGCGCGCAGACCAATCTGAGCTATGCCACCATCACATCGCCCATCGACGGTGTGGTGCTCTCCAAGAGTGTGGAGGAGGGGCAGACCGTGGCCGCCAGTTTCTCCACGCCCGAACTCTTCACCATCGCGCAAGACCTGACCAACATGCAGGTGGTGGCCGACGTGGATGAGGCCGACATAGGCGACGTGAAGGCCGGCGAGCGCGTGACATTCACCGTGGATGCCTATCCCGACGACACGTTTCAGGGCACCGTGAAGCAGGTGCGGCAGGAGGCCACGACGACCAACAACGTGGTGACCTACGAGGTGGTGATCAGCGCGCCCAATGCCGATCTCAAGCTCAAACCCGGACTCACGGCCAACGTGACCATCCTCACGAGCGAGAAGAGCGGTGTGCTCAGCGTGCCGAGCAAAGCCTTGCGCTTCACTCCCACCAAAGAGACTGTGGGCGAGAGGAAAATCATCGACTGCCGGGGCAAGAACAAAGTGTGGACGCTTGAAGGCAACAACATCGTGGCCCATGCCGTGAACATCGGGCAGACCGACGGCACCCACACGCAGGTGCTGGGCGGCATCGCACAGGGCCGCAAGGTGGTCACAGCCGTGGAGGTGAAGGGCCCCGAGGACGAGAAGGAGCAGACCACCAGCCTCTTCGGGCCGGGCCCGGGCGGCAGAAACAAGAACAAGAACAAGCAGGGCGGCAAGTAGGCACTGCCACAAGTAGGTTTCAGCTTATGGATAACAACAGAGAGAAGGGCGGCGGCGACCGCAAGGCGGTCATAGAGCTTGACAACGTGAAGCGCGAGTTTGTCGTGGGCGACGAGGTGGTGCATGCCCTGCGCGGCGTGAGCTTCAAGATATACGAGGGCGAGTTTGTCACCATCATGGGTAAGTCGGGTTCCGGCAAGTCTACGCTGCTCAACCAGTTGGGCTGCCTCGACACTCCTTCGAGCGGTGAATACTACCTCGACGGCGTGCCGGTGCGCCAGATGTCGCGCTCGCAGCGTGCCGTGCTCCGCAACCGCAAGATAGGTTTCATCTTCCAGAACTACAATCTGCTGCCCAAGACCACAAGCATCGAAAACGTGGAACTGCCGCTGATGTACAATGCCGAGGTCTCTGCCACCGAGCGGAGGGAGCGCGCCGTGGCGGCACTGAAGGCCGTGGGGCTCGGCGACCGCCTCACGCACAAGAGCAACCAGATGTCGGGCGGACAGATGCAGCGCGTGGCCATAGCCCGCGCGCTGGTCAACAATCCGGCCGTGATACTCGCCGACGAGGCCACGGGAAACCTCGACACGCGCACTTCTTTCGAGATACTCGTGCTCTTCCAGCGGCTCCACGCCGAGGGCCGCACCATCATCTTCGTGACCCACAACCCCGACATTGCCCGCTATTCGAGCCGCAACATACAGCTGCGCGACGGGCGGGTGATCAGCGATGAGTGCAACAACGACATACAGAGTGCCGCCGAAGGACTGGCGGCCCTGCCTGCCAACAGCGACGAATAACCCTCTAACGAGAAGCAGCAGACATGAACTATTCCAATCTTTTCAAGATAGCCCTCAGGGCCATAGCGGCCAACAAGATGCGCTCCTTTCTCACGGCGCTGGGCATCATCATCGGCATCGCAGCCGTGATCACCATGCTGGCCATCGGGCAGGGCACCAAGCAGAGCATCAAGAGCAACATCTCGGAGATGGGCTCCAACATGATTATGATTTCGCCCGGAGCCGATATGCGGGGCGGCGTGAGACAGGATGCTTCGTCGATGGAGACGCTCAAGCAGGCCGACTATGAGAGCATCAAGGACGAGTGCAACTACATCTCGGGCATCAGTCCCACGGTGAACAGCTCCGGGCAGTGGATCTACGGCAGCAACAACACGCCGTCAAGCATCTACGGCGTGAACCGCGACTATCTCCGCATACGCCAGTTGAGTGTGGCCGACGGCGAGATGTTCACCGAAGCCGACATCAAGTCGGCTGCCAAGGTGTGCGTGCTCGGGCAGACCATTGTCGACAATCTCTTCCCCGACGGCAGCGACCCCGTAGGCCGGGTGGTGCGCTTCAACTCCATCCCCTTCCGCGTGGTGGGCGTGCTGAAGAAGAAGGGCTACAACTCGATGGGCATGGACCAAGACGACCTGGCCCTCGCGCCCTACACCACCGTGATGAAGCGCATCCTCGCCCAGACCTACTTGCAGGGCATCGTGTGCTCGGCTGTTACCGAGGAGGCGTCCGAACCGGCCCAAGACCAGATTTCGGAAATCCTACGGCGCAACCACAAGCTGAAGGATGCGACCGACAACACCGAGGCTGATGGCGATGATTTCACCATCCGCAGTCAGGAGGAGATAGCCAGCATGATGGACTCCACCATGACCACACTCACCATCCTCCTCGGTTCGGTGGCCGGCATCTCGCTTCTCGTGGGCGGCATCGGTATCATGAACATCATGTATGTGAGTGTCACCGAGCGCACCCGCGAAATCGGCCTGCGCATGAGTGTCGGCGCCCGCGGCATCGACATCCTCAACCAGTTCTTGATCGAGGCCATCATGCTCAGCGTCACGGGCGGCATCATCGGCGTGCTCTTGGGCGTGGGCATCTCGCTCGGCATACAGTCGCTGGCCCATCTGCCCGTCGTCATCGAGCCGTGGAGCATCATCATGAGCTTCGCCGTGTGTACCTTCACGGGTGTCTTCTTCGGCTGGTATCCGGCCAAGAAAGCCGCCCGGCTCGACCCCATCGAGGCCATACGCTACGAATAAATAATGCAATCAAAATATATCCTATCATCACAATCAACCAAAGTTATGGAACCAAACGAAAATGCAAGAAGGATAGAGACAATCAGGAAAGACAGGTTTATCTATGTGAACAGTGATTACAAACTCGTGCAGATATGTCTCGACGACATTCTTTTCATCATGGGGCAGAAAGACTATGTGCGCTTCTTCCTCGACGGGGGCAAGAAGTCGGTGCTGTGTCTGATGAACATGAAGAGGCTTGAGGAGTTCCTTCCCCACGAGGAGTTCAAGCGCGTACACCGCTCCTACATCGTCAACATGGCCAAGGTGCGGCTCATCGACCGTTTCCGCCTGGCTTTCGGCGACACGTTCATCCCCATTTCCGACACCTATAAGGAGGAGATACAAGACTACATTGACGCGCATACGTTGCAGTAGAAGACCAAAAACAAAAAACAAAAAACCACGGACCCCCCATCCCCCCTAAAGGGGGGCTTTACCATCCACTTGTTCGCAGGAAGGTAAGCCCCCCTTTAGGGGGGATGGGGGGGCCGTGATTTTGTTTTTTTGTTCCTTACTCCTCAATGATCCCGGCCTGCCGCCAGTTGTCAACGAGTGCCTCCACATCTCGGCGGGCCGTGGCTTCGTCCACCTCATATTCACCGAGCAGGTTGTCCACCAGTTCGTCGACGGTGAAAGAGTCCTTGCCGTTGATGTTATTCCAAAGGAAGGCGGAACTCTCGTTCATGCTGATGATGTTTGAGAAGTCGATGTTCTCTTCGCCCTCGGCCACGATGATGTTTTCTCCGCACACCTTGCGAATGTTGAATCCTTTTTTTGCTTTCATATATTTCAGTTGCTTGTCAGTTAGTCTTGAATGTTTGGTCGTTGCCGGCCGATAGGGTCTGCGGTTTGAATATCTTGAGCCAGATGCGGCGGTAGAAAGCCAGCAGATAGCGGCGGAAGGGGAGCAGTGACGTCCACACGAGCGAGTAGGCGCGCCACTTCAGGCTGTTGGTCTTGTCGAGCGTGGTGCGCCCCTTGCGGTAGAAACCGATGGCAAACCCCTTGATGTCGGCCATCTTGCAACGTTCCACGGCCAGATTGCCGTCGCCTCGCAGGGTCACGTTGTCGCCTTGAATCTTGACAATGCGGTGGAGCACGTAGTGGCGTGGGCCGGTCTCGGCCAGCACGACATCGCCCTCCTGCGAGTGGATGGGCTTGGTGAGCAGAGCCTTGTCGCGGTTGTCTTCGAGAAAAGGCCTCATGGAGAAACCCCTGAGACGGAGCGTCACGGTGTGCCCCTCGTTGAGCATCTTCACCACTTCGGGCAGCAGCACCTCGTTGGCAAACTGCACCTCCTTGATTTCCAGCCCTGAAGCGTGGTATCGTTTGGTTTCTTCTTTCATCCCTGTGGATCTTGATGTTGGGCTATGGTAGCGTTGCACAGTTCGGCAGCCTCCCTGTCGGGCAGGCAATGGAGCGTGTAGATGCCCGTCGACTCCACGATGAGCGACACGGTGTCGCAGATGCGGTTGTAGATGTCCTCATCCCATTTCATGCTCGAACACGACGGCAGCAGCGAGGCGAAAGCCTCTACGGGCGAGAGTCGCTCGATGCTGTTTTGCGGGGCGCGGTCTATGCGGGTGATGGCACCGAGCCGGGCTTTCACGTTGCGATAGCATGGAGTCTTGCCGCTCCACGGGCTGCCATATATATAAGGTAGGCCGTCGACGACGCGCACGACGGGGTTGTCGTCGTTCATCAGGTCGCACCCCGGCAGATAGCGCAGCCACAGACTCACTTGCGTGCTCTTGCCCGTGCCGCTCTTGGCGATGAAGGCATAGCCGCGGCCGTTTTGTCTCACGAGCGAAGCGTGGATGAGCAGTGTGTGGTGCAGGCTGCTTGCAAAGGCGAAAATGAGCATGAGGGCGTTGTTGAGGCCGAAGCAACGCATGTCGTAGCTCCCGTTAAGGGCGCACCGGCAGTGGCTGAACTCTTTGTCGGTCTGCAACATACAGCACTCTGCCCCTTTGAGGTCTTTGATGATATACTGGTATCCCCCGTCGTCCACCTTGTCTACGATGGTGTCTCCGTTGCCCGTGTCGAATGTCCTGATGCGCTTGCGGCGCTCCTTGGCGATGGGGCGCAGCGTGTCGTCCACGACGAGGCGGAAGAGCGGTTGGCCCGTTCCGTCATGTCCGGCACGGGTGTCACTGCCCTCACCGGGCGCTGCCGTCCGGAAGGGTTCAAACGAAGGGAGCAGCCGCATGTCGTTGTACGGTGACTCCTCAAAGACTATTTGGATGGGGTAATCTGCGATGTTGAAATAGTTGACTTGCGCCATGTTCCTTCAGCATTGGTCGTGGTTATCGCGGCGAAGGCCCTTCGGGTTGCATCTCTCCGGGAGCCTGCCCTTGCTCCTGTCCGCCTCCGGGCATGGCCTTGCGGCTCTTCTTGCGTGCCTTCTTCTTCACCGGAGCGGTCTCCTCCGCCTCGTAGGGCTTTACGGTCTTGAAGGTGAAGTCGGCCGGCGTGAGGTCTTTCACGATGAAAGCCTTGCGGTCGAGCATTTTCTTTTTTTTCTTGAAAGCGTCAGTGTATTTGGCTTTCAGCTTGGCATACTTGCCGGTCAACCGCTTGAGGTTGGTGTCGAAGCACACGATGCATGTGCGGTTGTTCTCTCCCTGTGCCGCCAAGTGTTCGCGCAGCTGTGCCGCATATTCGTTGCGGCCCATGAGGAAGTGTGTCTTTTCGGCCAGCCACACGGTGTCGAGCGGCTGTATTTCGGTGAAATACACGGTGGAGTCGTTAAACGAAGCCGCCATTCCGAAAAGGTAGGCTTTCTCGGCTTTGCTCTTGGCGCCGGCATTGATCCCGGCTATAAGCGCCAGCAGCAGGGCCGCCAGCAGGTTTTTTGTCATTCTCATATTCACTTTAGGGCGCGTTCTGAAATGTTCACGCCGTCTTCTGTTTTTATCGTTTTGAGGGTTGGTCCCGGTTCCCTCCGGGGTTATCCCAAATAGGCTTTGAGCACTCTGTTTTTGGTGTTGTGGCGCAGGCGGCGTATGGCTTTTTCTTTGATTTGCCGCACCCGCTCACGCGTGAGTCCGAACTTGTCGCCTATTTCCTCAAGTGTCATCTCGGGATTGTTGATGCCGAAGAAGCACTCGATGATGTTCCGTTCGCGCTCGTTGAGTGTTCTCAGCGCGCGGTTTATCTCTTCGCGGAGCGACTCCATCACCAGTGCCTTGTCGGCCATGGGGGCATCGGAGTTGGGCAGAATGTCGATCAGGCTGTTGTCGTCACCGTCGGCAAAGGGTGCGTCCACACTCACGTGACGCGTGTTCACCTTCAGTGCGTCTTCGATTTTGTCTTCGGGCAAGTCCACCGAGTCGGCTATCTCGTCGATGCTCGGCCGCCGCTCGTTCTCCTGCTCAAACTTGTTGAGCATACGGTTGATTTTGTTCACGCTGCCCACTTGGTTGAGTGGCAGCCTCACGATGCGGCTCTGTTCGGCGATGGCCTGCAGGATGCTCTGCCTGATCCACCACACGGCGTAGGAGATAAACTTGAAGCCGCGCGTCTCGTCAAACTTCTCGGCGGCCTTGATGAGTCCCATGTTGCCCTCGTTGATGAGGTCGGGCAGGCTGAGGCCTTGATTCTGATATTGTTTGGCCACAGAGACAACAAAGCGGAGATTGGCCTTAGTCAGTTTTTCCAACGCGTGCCGGTCTCCTTTCCGTATTCGTTGAGCAAGTTCCACTTCCTCTTCTACGGTGACCAGTTCTTCATGTCCAATCTCTTGCAGGTACTTGTCCAGTGATGCACTTTCCCGATTGGTAATCGATTTGGTGATTTTCAGTTGTCTCATGTAGCATCAAAATTTAAGCATCTGCAAAAATACGATATTTTATTCTGAATCACAAAAAAATAGTAGATATTTTTAGCAAATACCTACTATTTGTTATGAAAGGCTTCCACTCCTTTTACAGGGGCCTTTCCGTTCTTGCGGAGAAGGGGGATGCCCGCCCGGGAGTCACTGTGCTGCAAACGGCAGCTTGAAGGTGCAGCCGTTGCGCCACTCGCTGCAGCCGTAGGCGGTCTTTCCTTTTATCACCGTGCCCTTGCCGCAGAGCGGACAGGGGCTGCCGATGATGCTGTCGTCTGGCACGGGAGTGGCTATGGGAGCAGTCGGCGGAGTGGCCGGCGGAGTGGGGGAGGAGGGGGATGCCGGGGGAGTGGCAACCTTGTCGGCCGACTTCTTGGGAGCCGGCTTCTTACGGGTAGTCTTCTTCTTGAGGTCTTCCTCGGTGGTGACGGTCACGTGGCGGTTGCTGTTGTCGGCCAGCACGTCGTTCACGATTTCGGTGATTTGCTGTTTCAGTTCGTCGATAAACTGCATCGGGTCGTAGGTCTTTCGCTCGATGTCGCGCAGTTTCTTCTCCCAGATGCCCGTCAGTTCGCAGCTTTTGAGCAGTTCTTCGTGGATGGTGTCGATGAGTTCGATGCCCGTGGGCGTGGCCAGCAGATTCTTGCGTTCGCGCCGGATGTAGTGGCGCTTGAACAGCGTCTCGATGATGCCCGCGCGGCTCGACGGCCGGCCGATGCCGTTCTCCTTGAGTGCCGCACGCAGTTCCTCGTCCTCGACAAATTTCCCCGCCGTCTCCATCGCGCGCAGCAGCGTGGCTTCGGTGTAGTATTTCGGCGGTGTGGTCCACTTCTCGGTGAGCGTGGGCGTGTGTTCGCCGCTCTCCCCTTTGACAAACGAGGGCAGCGTGCGCTCCTCCTCGCTGCGCTTGGCCTCCTCTTCCTCGTCGCCCTTGTCCTTGGTGTAGACGGCTCGCCAACCGGGCTCGAGTATCTCCTTGCCGCTCACCTTGAAGGCTATCCCGTCTACCTCTCCGAGCACGGTGGTCGTGGAGAAGCGGCAGTCGGGGTAGAACACGCTGATGAAGCGTTTGGCCACGAGGTCGAACACGTTGCGTTCCATATCCGTCAGGCCCGTGGGCGGCACCCCGGTGGGGATGATGGCGTGGTGGTCGGTCACCTTCGACGAGTCGAACACCTTCTTGCTCTTGGGCAGCTTCTTCCCCCCGAGCGGTTTCACGAGTTCGGCGTAGGGGGCCATGCCGCCAAACGTGGTCTTGTAGACGCCGTTCAGGATGCCCGGGCACTTGGGATAGATGTCGTCGGAGAGATATTGCGTGTCCACACGCGGATAGGTGGTCACCTTCTTTTCGTAGAGGCTCTGGATGAGTTTGAGCGTCATGTCGGCCGAGTAGGCAAACTTCCTGTTGCACTCCACCTGCAGCGACGTGAGGTCGTAGAGATGGGGCGGCGCCTCGGTGCCCCGCTTTTTCTGCACGTCGGTCACGGCAAACGGTTTGCCGGCAATGGTGGCGAAGGCCTGCTCGCCCTCCTCCTTGCTCGTGAACTTGCCCGAAGTGGCCGTAAACGTCGTGTCGCGGTAGATGGTGGCCAGCACCCAGTAGGGTTCAGACTTGAAGTTGTCTATCTCCTTCTGCCGGTTCACGATGAGTGCCAGCGTGGGGGTCTGCACCCGCCCGATGGACAGCACCTGCCGGTTTTGCCCGTATTTCAGCGTGTAGAGCCGTGTGGCGTTCATGCCCAATATCCAGTCGCCGATGGCCCGCGAGAGTCCTGCGAGATAGAGGCTCTGGTATTCGCTCTGGTCTTTGAGCGCATCAAACCCCTCGCGGATGGCCTCGTCGGTCATCGACGAAATCCACAGCCGCTTCACCGGACAGGTGGCCTTGGCTTTCTGCATCACCCACCGTTGGATGAGTTCTCCCTCCTGTCCCGCGTCGCCGCAGTTCACGATGCCGTCGGCCGCCTGCATGAGCCGTTCGATGGTGGCAAACTGCTTGCGGATGCCCTGGTCGTTGATGAGTTTGATGCCAAACCGCTGCGGAATCATGGGCAGGGCACTGAGGCTCCACCGCTTCCACATCGGGGTGTAGTCGTCGGGCTCCTTCAGCTCACACAGGTGTCCGAAGGTCCACGTCACTTGGTAGCCGTTGCCCTCGATATATCCGTCCCGGCGCGCCGTTGCGCCGATGATGCGGGCGATGTCCTGTGCCACGCTGGGCTTCTCTGCAATGCAAACTATCATGCTTCGTCAAATTGAAGGTAAAGAAGTAAAGAGGTAAAGGGGTAGAGAGGCTTCGCACTGTTTGTCTGGCTCCCATCCTGCCATAGAACTTCTTTGCCCCGCTTGTGGATTTCTGCCCTGTTTGTAGGACTTCTCTCCAGCTTGTAGGGGCAGGCATAAAGCACTGCCCCTACAAGTTGGGAAAAGCTTTTTGCCCTACGGCAGTGCGGCGTCTTTCTATTTCCCTTTACCTTTTTACTTTTTTACCTTTTTCTATTATGGTTCTTTTTTCTTTTCCGAAAGGCAAAGGTAACACTTTTTATTTTATTCCCCAAGCGAAAGCGGGCTTTCCCCTCAAAAAATAGTTGGAAGCATAGTGAAATCAAAAGCAAAATCGAATGATTTTTGAATGAATAGTCTTAAAATAAAAGTTATTTAAAATAAATCAATAAAATTCTTGGCTGTTTTAAAATGATTTGATATATTTGCACTCGAAACAGACTTTCCACTGTAGGTTGGACAGGGCAGACTTGACTGCACCTTAGTAGTCTTGCAATAAAAAGAGATTTTCCCATGAAAAAACTATTAGCTTCTGCTTTATTAGCATTGGGTCTATATGCTCCTTTATCGGCTGCAAACAGTTATGTTGCCAATATGGTTCTTCCTGAAACGCAGGAAGTCAACGCTGTGCAAAAGACAAGTAAGCCTGATAGGATTATGATTGTCTTTGACGATAAAGGTGTGATTATAGACATTATTGTAATAAAGAACAAGTAACCTAACAGAGTCGAATCCCTCGTGACGAGTGCTTTCGCGAACGAGGGATTTGATTTCATTTGTCATATTTTAATTTATGAAGAGACAGTTTTTGATTTTATCCTTTTTTATCTCGTTGGTGTCGGCTTCGGCGCAGACCGGCGTCGAAATCGGATATACGGTTTATTCGAAAGCCAGAAAGGCTAACATTGAAAAATTGAAAAGCAACCGGGCCAATGCCGGTTACGAAAACATCCTTTCCGATTTGGATGCCGACAAGCAGACCTCTGCCCACCTTGTCATCAACGGCAGGAAATCGCTGTTTGAGGAGGTGAAGCCTGAGGAGGAGTTGAATGACGGGCAAACCAAAATCGTGTTGGTGAGCATGGCTTATAGCGATGAGGAGAGCATGGTGTATAAAGATTTGTCGGCCGGAACCTTAGTGGAGGTCAAAGACTTTCTCGCGCGTACTTTCATCGTGGAAGACAGCCTGAAGCCTTACCCGTGGAAATTGGAGAACGGGCGTAAGAACATCATGGGCTTGGAATGCCACAAGGCCTGTCTGCCCGACTCGACGGTGGCGTGGTATTGTCCGGATTTGCCTCTCAATGACGGACCGGGGAAGTATTGGGGCCTGCCCGGCATCATTTTAGACATTGAAGACAGAGACGTGATTTATCGCTGCGTGTCGGTCGATACGCAGTCGGCCGAGAAGATTGGTAAGATGAAGGCCGGCAGACGTATGTCGGCAACGGAGTTTGCACGATTTAAGGCCAAAACGATGGAAGAGTATAAGCGCAGATGAGGAATGCTATCTTGCAGTTGCTGGCTGTAGCCCTGTTATTGCCTATGTCGGCGGCAGGGCAGTCGCTGCTCCTGTGTGGCTTGGTTCGGGATGCGGGCACACAAGAGCCTATCCCCTCTGCCAATGTGATGCTTTGTTCGCTCCCCGACACTGCGGCACAAAGTTTTGCCATGACTGACTATGAAGGGCGGTTTGCCATCGTTCCGGCCACGGGCGGTTCCTGGCTGGTGAAGGTCACGTATGTGGGATATAGGCCTCAAATAGTGAAGGTGGAGATTGCCGACACGACAACCATCCATATAGCGATGAAGGCTGACGACGTGATGTTGCGCCAGATTGTGGTCAAGGGGCGCAAACCGGGCATCAAGGTGAGGGGAGATACGATAGACTACGACTTCTCCAAATATGTCAATGGCTCGGAGCAGGTGCTGGGCGACATGCTGCGCAAGTTGCCGGGTATAGAAGTCGACGACAAGGGTCAGGTGACAGCCAACGGCAAGCAGGTGGACAAGATATTGGTCAATGGGCAAGACTTTTTTGGCAACCACAATGAGCAGGTCACCAACAATTTGCCGGCTGGCTATGTTGATAAAATCCAGCTGCGGCGGAACTACAGCGAGTTCTCTCTGCTCAAAGGCTTTGACACCCGCAAGGGGACAGCCCTGAATGTGGACATCGATTCCCTGCACAGAGGTCGTGTCACAGGCAATGGCGAGCTTTGGGGAGGCTATCGGGACAAGTGGCGTACAGGCCTCAATCTTTACTCCTTTGGCAGTAAGGTGATGTGGGGAGTGGGAGCAAAGTATTTCAACACAGGCGAGGAAATGATGACCCTGCTCGACTACATCAAGTTGCTGGGAGGCGTGAACAACTATGCGAGTAGGTTTGGAGGTGACGAGGGAGTGATAGACAACGGGATGCCGGCCTCTTCGTTTGTCGACAACAGCACCGACACCTATCGGCGCACCAATGCCGTGGTTACGGGCAATGTGGCATGGAATCCGAATGAAAATATCAAAATCAATGCTTTCTATATCTATAATGGAGAAAACAGTCGCAGCCTGTACGACATGACACGCTTCTTCCCCGGTTCCGGCGTGGTGGAATCTCTATCACAAGAAAGCCGCAGAACGAAGGATTTCCACCACGTGGGGCTGGACTTCAAATGGGCCATGCCCCACCATGCGGCCATAGCCTACATGGCTTCTTTCACGGCCATGCCGCAAAAGGCTGACAATCGCACGACAGATGCCGGCGGGCAAGTGTGGGCGACGAACACAGACAGCTGGGCGATGATGCACACGGTCTCGTGGATGAAGAATTGGAATAACAAGCAACTCCTCACGCTCAGTGCCCGATACCAGATGAATGATAACCGGAAGAACATCAGCATCGGCTCTGACACGTTGCTCATTCCCGAGATTGGGACGGTGGGAAGATTTGCGCAGCAACAGCATGTGAAGTCTGTGCAGGCAGGCATGGATGTCTCTTTCATTCACAAAATGGCGAAGTCATGGCAGATAAGGGCGACCGGTGATTTCGGGGTGATGACCACGGCGGTCGGGGCCGATGCCGGCGAAACCCCTTTCACGAGTGCAAGGCAAACGGATATATGCCGGCTTTATGATGCCGGCATAGCCCTGCAAAAAAGCCGTGGCCTGTTCACATTCACGGCCGGCATACATACAGCCTTCATCGATGCACACTCATCAGGTTATGGCTTCGTGGTGTTGCCCAATCTTTCTGTGGAGTGGGATTTCAGTGCCATACACTCCCTGTCACTCTCCTACGACAACAGCTTCGAGCGCGACAATGACGCCTTGCCGGCAAGTTGCCGAATGGTGGAAGACTATAACCACACGATGGTCTACGAGGGGGTGAGGGAAACGCTGCACAAGCGTCACGACCTGAAGTTGATTTACCATTACTTCGATATCATCTCCGATCTTTCACTTGTATTCACGGCAGGAAGCATCATCACCCGGCATCCCTATGTAAGCAACTACGCAACGAGGGGCAGCGCCGTCTATGTCAACTTTCCTGTTTCGGACAAAGACAGCAGAGTGGAATATGCGAACATCAATCTCAAGAAGGGCCTGGGCATCCCCCTCATGCTTTCTCTTAAATCTACCTACACACGTTCAACCTACCAAGTGGGCTATGATGGTGTGATGAGCCACAACAGCTATGGCAAACTTTCCGGAAATGCCTCATTGACGAGTAAGTTCAAGACACTGCTGAACGGGGAGGTGGGGTGTAAATACGAACTTGCCGACAGCAAAGCCGGCCTCTCCGGTTTCAAGACTCATTTGCGCTCTTATGAGATTTATGTCAAGCCGTTTGCCGTTCGGGAAAGCAGCTTCAACATTTCCTTGCCCTTGTCTTACATCCGTGACCACTCGATGGGGAGGTCTTTGGAATATTTCGACATGGGAATACAGGCTCTTTACAAGTGCGGCAAGCTCTCCTTGTCATTGGAAGGCAGAAACCTTCTCCATACAGGCAGTTTCTCCCGTATGAGTTTCGACACCCGCAATGAGTATGTTGAGAGCAGCAGTGAGCACCGGATGCCTGGTTTCCTCATTGCAGGAGTGAAGATGAACTTCTAAGGATTTCTGCCCAGTATGCCCCGGAGGGATTCCTCCCCCAAGAACTTTTTGCGGAAAACACGGGCTGGCTTTCTGTATGTTTGAGCGAGTCTCTCCCTCTGCTTTACGCGTTTTGTGGCTGCATCATAGACAGTCAGACTTCCATAGCCGACACATTTCTCGGCCTTCACTTCTTGAAGGCGTTTATCTCCATTTTACACTTTTAAGTGCGAAAAAGTGTAGCAAGACTACATTTTTCCGCAGTTATTTATGCAGAAATAGCAAACAAACGAATAGACGGGTGGTGTGCTTTTGATGGAGATTGCCCGTGGGCAGTCTCCTGCACGCCACCCGTCTATTATTATTTATTTGCCGGTTAGTGATTTTTTGGCAAAACCTTGTTTACTCGTAATTTTCCGACAAATAACTTGTCAACTTGTCTACTCGTCAACTTGTTTACTTGTCAACTCGTCCACTTACCCCTGCAGCGGCACGGCGAAGTAGCCCTTCTTGCCGGTGGGCCATACGCCCTGGATGTAGAGCACCGGCTCCTTGCTGGTGGAAGCACTCTTCACGAGCTTTTGCAGTTCGTCGATGGTGCGCACCGGCTGGTCGTTCACTTTCTGGATGATGAATCCGCGGGAGACGCCGGCCTCCTTCAGTGCACCGCTGTTCACCTTGATCACTTCGAGTCCGAAGCCGATGCCGAGCTGCGTTTTCTGCTCGTTGGTCACGGCGCGGAAGTTGGCCCCCAGCACATCGAGGTCGGCAGGCTTGACCACCTCCGTGTTGCCCTGTGCGTTTTTCAGCGTCACGGTCTTGGTCACCGACTTCTTGTTGTGCAGATAGGTGATGCTCATCTTGTCGCCCGGGCGTTTCTTGGCAATCACCTCTTGCAGTTCGGCCATCTTCGTCACCTTGTGACCGTCCACGGCCGTGATCACGTCGTTCTCTTTCAGTCCGGCGGCGGCACCTGCACCCTCGTCGTCGACCTTAGCCACGTAGACACCCTCGTTGGTTCCGAGGTCCACCTCCTTGCCGTTGTCTTTCTGCGAGTTGATGTAGTTGATCACGTCTCCGCCCTGTATGCCGAGCTGTGCGCGCTGCACGCTGCCAAACTTCTTCAGGTCGTCCACCACCTTGTTCATGATGGTGGTGGGGATGGCGAATCCGTAGCCGCTATACGACCCCGTCTGCGAGTAGAGCATGGCATTGATGCCGATGAGTTCGCCCGAGGTGTTGACCAGTGCGCCACCCGAGTTGCCGGCGTTGATGGCGGCATCGGTCTGTATGAAGCTCTCCACGCCGTTGGCCCCCAGCGAGCGCGCCTTGGCACTCACGATGCCCGCCGTCACGGTGTTGTTCAGTCCGAAGGGGTTGCCCACGGCGATCACCCATTCGCCCACCTTGATTTTCTCCGAGTCGCCCACGGGCAGGGTGGGGAGGTTTTTGCCGTCTATCTTGATGAGTGCGAGGTCGGTGGCCTTGTCGGTTCCGATGATGCGGGCCGAGAATTCGCGGTTGTCGTTGAGCGTCACGGTGAGTTCGTCGGCCCCGTCCACCACGTGGTTGTTGGTCACGATGTATCCGTCACTGCTGATGATCACGCCCGAGCCCGTGGCCACCTGCTTGGGTGTCTGCACCTGCCTCTTCTGTGAGCCGCCGCCCGGATTGCCGAAGAAGCCGAACGGGTCGCCTCCGAAGAAATCTTCAAACGGGTTGCTCTGCACTTCCACGGTCTTGGTCTTGGCGTTTTGCACATATTTGATATGCACCACGGCCGGCAGAGCCTTTTCGGCCGCATAAGTCAAGTCTACGGGTTGGCCTGCTGCCACGGCGGGTGCTTCGGCGGCATTGGCCTTGATGAATGCTCCGGTCGAGAATGCAACCGACACGGCGCAAAGTGCGGCAATGGCATACTTGCCAAAATTCTTCTTGTTCATTTTCTTTATTGCTTTTGATTGTTACTCTTTTTTTCTGCTCCGGGTCGTGGCCCCTGGGCCTCCCGTCGCTTGTCAGTTTCGGTTGCAAATATAGGCGCAAAAATCGTGATAGTGTCAAAATGTCGGTTATCTTTATTCGATTTTAACATTTCAAATTAACACATTAAAGGTCTTTAAGCACGGGCAAGGATAAATTTACATTCGTTTAAAATATTGTCGTTTCTTAAATAATGTGGCAAAATCTTGTGTCTTTGCAAAAAACTTCTTAACTTTGCTTCATGGAAAGCAGTATCCCGGTCTGTCGCTGGCGTCGCTCTGAGTGCGCGAGAGGAAAGTCCGGGCAGCACAGAGCACTCCGCTCCCGAAAATAGGAGCTGTCGGTGACGACAGGTGTTGGCAGAAGAGAACGACCGCCTGCCCCCACGGGCCGGTAAGGGTGAGAAGGTGGTGTAAGAGACCACCGGTTGGCCGGGTGATCGGCCAAGCCGTGCCTTCCGGAGGCTGCAAGTTCATGTAAACCGCAGTTTGAGGGTTGCTCGCCCGACCTCCCTTGCGGAGACTGCGGAGGGTAGAATGCTAAAGCCTCGGGGCAACTCGTGGATTAGATAAATGACAGACAGCCGCCTTGGCGGCCAACAGAACCCGGCTTACGGGGATGCTGCTTTTCTTTCTTGGCTTAAACAAAATATGTAGAAAATATGAAGCAGACGATTTTAGTGACCGGCGGAACGGGCTTTATAGGCAGCCACACCACGGTCGAACTCCAGCAAGCAGGCTACGATGTGGTCGTTGTAGACAACCTGAGCAACTCCAAGGTGGAGGTGCTCGACGGCATCGAACAGATCACGGGCATCCGTCCGGCATTCGAGCAGGTGGACCTGCGCGACTTTGCCGCCACCGAAGCCGTGTTCAAGAAATATCCTGCCATCACGGGCATCATCCACTTCGCCGCCAGCAAGGCGGTGGGCGAGAGCGTGCAGAAGCCCTTGCTCTATTATCGCAACAACGTGGTGTCGCTCGTCAACCTGCTGGAACTCATGCCCCGCTACAACGTGAAGGGCTTCATCTTCTCATCGAGTTGCACGGTCTATGGGCAGCCGCTGCCCGAAAATCTGCCCGTCACCGAGGAGGCACCCCACCAGAAGGCCACGTCGCCCTACGGCAACACGAAGGAAATCAACGAGCAGATCATCGCCGACTACATCCACAGCGGTGCACCGGTCAAGAGCATCGTGCTGCGCTATTTCAATCCCATCGGGGCCCATCCCTCGGCCCTCATCGGCGAACTGCCCAACGGGGTGCCCAATAATCTCATCCCCTATGTCACGCAAACGGCAATGGGCATACGCGAACAGCTGACCATCTTCGGCAACGACTACAACACGCCCGACGGCACGTGCATACGCGACTACATCTACGTGGTTGACTTGGCCAAGGCCCACGTGGCCGCCATGGCGCGCGTGCTCGACCAGGAGACCGACCAGCTGGAATACTTCAACATCGGCACGGGCCGCGGCAACTCCACCAAAGAGATTGTCGACACCTTCGAGCAGGCCACGGGCGTGAAAGTGAACTGGAAGTACGGCCCGCGCCGCGAGGGCGACATCGAGAAGATTTGGGGCAATGTGGACAAGGCCAACAAGGTGCTGGGCTGGAAGGCCGAGGCCGAGTTGGGCGATGTGCTGGCCAGTGCTTGGAAGTGGCAACAGAAGTTGCGCGCCGACGGGGTGATGTGAAACAAGCAGTAGAATAAGAAACGTGATATGGCTGCGACGGTTTTAAACGAAGCGCAGTTGGAGATGCTGCGGATGATGTCTGTGGTCAAGTCGCCCGAAGTGTTGGCAGACTTGAAGCAGGCTGTCTCCGATTTCTTTGCACGAAAAGCCCGGCAGGAGATAGACAGTCTATGGGAAAGCGGAGAATTGACGGAGGAGAAAACCGAGCTTTTCAGGCATCTGCACGAACGCACGCCGTATAGACAATAGCCGTTTATGAACGGTCGTGTGTCGGGCAAGACACACGATAACATAGCGAAAAGCCCGGAAGTCATGCACAAGACTTCCGGGCTTTTTGTCGTTTTCAGGAGCCTGCGGGCTGCGGGGAGGGCAGCCCGCGAGGGTCATTTCTTTTGCTCCGTCTCCTTGATGTAGCCGTGACGGTAGGCATAGAGCAGCTCTTCGAGGTCGCCCACCTGCCGGCGCAGTTCCTCGCCCTTGTCGGTGTCGGCCACGCGCATACGGTGGTTGCTCATCTCCACTATCTGTATGGTGGAAACAATGTCGGTGCCCCGCTTGATGGCATCTTCGGCACTGGTGAACGGTTCGTGCTGCACGAGCTGGAAACCGCGCGAGTGGTAGACGAGCGTATAGCCCGCGATGCCCGTCTCGTTGTGGTAGGCCCGGCTGAATCCGCCGTCTATCACCATCAGCTTGCCGCCCGCCTTGATGGGGTTTTCGCCCTTGGCGGCCCTCACGGGCACATGGCCGTTGATGATGTGGCGGTTGGGGCCCGACACCCCGAAGGCATTGAGGATGTGGTCTACCACCTCCTCGTTGTCGCGCAACTTGAAGTAGTTGCCCTTCTCCTCGGCGTGGGTTTCCTTCTCCTTGATGAAGTATCGCTCGAAGGTGGCCATCTTCGACTTGTCAAACAGCGGTGAGTCGGTGCCGCACCAGAGGTAGAGGAAGTAGTCGATGGCATATTGCCGCTCGCCCGTGTCAGAGTCCGACTGGAAGGCCGTGCGTATCATCATGCCCGTGTTGTGCATCAGGGCCCGTCCGCTGTAACGCCGTCCGGGATAGATTTCCACCTCCTTCAGCGTGCCGTCGTCGCAGAGCGGGCACGAAGCGTGGAAGAGCAGGTTGTTGTTGATGATGGTGTACATGCAGCCGTGTTGCAGCAGTGTGCGTATGTGCTTGCCCAGTTTTTCGCTCACCATGAACGAGTGGTGGAGCTTGCGCATGAGCATCGTCTCCTCCTTGGTGAGCGAGTTGGGCGTTTTGGGGTCGATGGTGGGGAAGAAACACGATGTGAGCTTGTAGGTCTTGCCGTCGAGGTCGATGGTTCCCTTCTCGTAGTCGATGTGCTTGAAGAGGTTGCGCTTCTGCATGTTCCACGAGGGATGGCGTTCGAAGAGCTGGTTCTCGAGCTTGAACTGTATGATGGCGATGGCCTTGTGCATCTGTGCCGTGAGTCGCAGCGTCTTTTCGTCGTTCACCGACGACTCTCCCGAGAGTTTGGGTTTGAACTCCGTGCAGGGGTCTTCGCCGTAGGTCTCCATGGCAAAGGTGGCCAGCGGCACGAGGTTGATGCCGTAGCCCTCCTCCAGCGTGGTGAGGTTGGCATAGCGCAGGGAGAGCCTTATCACGTTGCAGATGCAGGCATCGTTGCCCGCCGCAGCCCCCATCCAGAGTATGTCGTGGTTGCCCCACTGTATGTCCCACGAGTGGTAGTGGCGCATGGTGTCCATGATGATGTGCGCCCCCGGCCCCCGGTCGTAGACATCGCCGAGGATGTGTAGCGAGTCGATGGAGAGGCGGTGTATGACGTTGGCGATGGCGATGATGAAGTCGTCGGCCCGTCCTGTGGAGATGATTGTCTCCACGATGCCGTTCACGTAGGCCGCCTTGTCGATGTCGTCGGTGCGCTCGTGGAGCAGTTCCTGAATGATGTAGGAGAAGTCTTCGGGCAGCGACTTGCGCACTTTGGAGCGTGTGTACTTGCTCGACACGTCGCGGCACACGGCCACGAGCTGGTGTATGGTGATGTGATACCAGTCGTTGATGTCTTCCTCGGTCTGCTTCACGAGTTCCAGTTTCTGCTCCGGGTAGTAGATGAGCGAACAGAGTTCGCGCTTTTCATTTTCGCGCAGGGTGGTGCCGAAGAGTTCGTTCACCTTGCGTTTGATATTGCCCGACGCGTTTTTGAGCACGTGCAGGAAGGCCTCATATTCGCCGTGGATGTCGGCCAGAAAGTGTTCCGTGCCCTTAGGCAGATTGAGGATGGCCTGCAGGTTGATGATTTCCGTGCTTGCGTCGGCCACGGTAGGGAAAGATTGCGAGAGTAGTTTAAGGTAGCGCATGTCGCGCTCGATGTCGTAATGCTTCATGTATGATCAGTTGAGTTTTTGTTAGTTGTATCTTTTTTGATGTATCGGCCGATGGTCTTGCCCTGTCGGGAAGACAGTGCCGGCAGCGGCATGAACCCCTCCGTGAGCCCGGTCACGGTGGCCATCACGCCGAACAGACTGCGGGCGAAGCGTGTGAGTCCCAGCCGGTGGAGGGCTTCGGCCACGATGTCGTCGTTGTATTCGGTGTGGTTGAGCAGGCTGTTCAGGCGGTCGATATAGGTGTCGGGGATGTTGCGGTGGGCCATGCGCAGATGGATGCGCATGATTTGGCCCACGATTTCCCGCTCGTTGGGCCATGTCTGCCCACTTTCCGCCTCGCCGAAAGTCATGTCGTCGACGAAGGCCGTGGCCCGCGTGACGGCCTCGGTGCGGGCTTGTTCAAACAGCTCAAGGCTGTGCCCGGCGGCCTGGCTGTTGAGTTGCACCATGCCGGCCGGGGCTATCGTGCGCGTGAGCAGCGAGTTGGCGATGTGGAACACCTGCGGGTTCCACTTCAGGCCGAGCAGATAGCTGCGCTCCATTTCCGACGTGGCTATCAGCGCGTGGGCCCGGGTGAGCATCCGCTTCTCGTAGAGCCACGTTTGCAGCAGGCGCCGCCAGCGGGGATGAGTGCGGTTCCAGGGAGAGACGGCCCCCAGCGGGGTCACCATGTAGGGGATGCCCATGCGGCGCGCGCGGCGGGCTATGCGGGCGGCCTTGAAGCTCCACGCGCCGAGCAGATGCACCACATCGGCCTCGGCGAGCGTGTCTGCGGTCTCGCAGCCCTCACGCAGCAGTTGCGCGTATTCGCCGTGGACATCTACACTCTTCTTCCGTCTGTCTATGAATAGATATACATTCATCCTGTCTGCAAATATACGCCAAACAAATGAAAAACCAAAAAAAAGTGTGTTTTTTTACTTGTTTTTGTGCCGTCGGATGCGCTCCGGAGATTGTCGTTACAGCTTGTGCGAGGTGAAATCGTTCTTGTCGGCCCGCCAGTAGTGCAGGTGCATCAGCGCATTGTGGGCCACCACACTCCACTCGTAGAACGGGAGCAGCAGGGCCGGAATGGCGATGCCGAAGCGGCGCATGGCCCGCGCGGCTATTAGGGTGCGGGCGACGGCGAGCACGAGCAGGGCGAGCACTCCCGAGGCGAGGGGCAGCGCGTTGTGGGCGAGGAGTCCCCACGCCACGGCGGCGAGGCCGGCTGCCAGACTGAGATGGGGCAGCAGATGGTCGGCAAAGCGGAGCAGGCGCATACTGCCCGTGTGCGAGAGCAGGGGCAGCGCGGCGATGTGGTAAAGATAGGTGTTCAGCCACGTGCGGTTGCCGGGGGCTTCTTCCGTGAGCCATGCCGCGGGCGAGAGTACCACGCGGGTGCGCCCCCTCTCGGCATAGCGGTTCACGAGAAATTCATACTCGCCGCGCACGAGTTGCAGGTTGCCCCGGAAACCGTTGTGGCGCAGGAAGTCGCTCTTGCGGAAAGCGAGGTTGGCCATGTTGGTGGAGAGGGCCCGGCCCCTCCGGGCGCGCCGCAGCAGATAGCAGGCTTCCCGCAGACGGATGAATCGCCGGTAGCCGGGTGTGGCGTCGTCGAAGCCGGCGTAGCCCATCACGAGGTTGCAGTCGTCGGCGAAGTGGGTCGCCATCGTGGCGAGCCACCTGTCCGACTGCGGGCGCATGGTGGCCTCGGTGAGCACTATCCATTCGCTCCCGGCAGCCTTCACGCCCAGTGTCACCTGCAACTTCTTGCGGCTCATGTAGCGCGACGACTCGGGAATGAGCGTGTAGTAGAGCCGGCTGTGGCGGGCGGCCAGCCGCTTGAGTATGTCTTCGGTCTCGCCGTCGCCCTTCTCGCCCACCACGACCACCCGGTAGTCGGGATAGTCCTGCGAGAGAAATGCGGGCAGGTTGCGCTCAAGGCTGTCGGCCTGGTCGTGTACGGTGATGAGCACCGTGGCCTGCGGCAGGGGCGTGCGTGGGGCGGTGCCGCCGCCGTCTTCCGTCTCGCCGGGCGCGTCAGGGGGCGTGTCGGGGCCCACGGATCTGAAAAAAGGGTTGGCCATCGCCCCTGCGGCCGACAGCAAGATGACGGCCACGGAGAGGATGACGGTCGTCGGGTCAATGATGAGGAAATCCATTTAAAAGTCTTCTGTTATATATCCTGCGGGCAGTTGTCGGCAGTTGTAGCCGCTGGCCATGATTTCGCCGTAGGCTCCGGCCGAGCGGATGGCCATGAGGTCGCCGCGGTGCGCCTTGTTGAGGTCGACGGCCTTGGCGAAGACGTCGCTCGACTCGCATATCGGGCCCACCACGTCGTAGGTCTCGGGGGGCTCTTGGCTCGACAGGTTTTCTATCTTGTGGTAGGCCTGATAGAGGGCGGGGCGTATGAGGTCGGTCATGCCGGCATCGACGATGGCAAACTGCTTGGCGGCCCCCTGCTTCACATAGAGGGTGCGGGTGATGAGCGTGCCCATCTGGCCCACGACGGCGCGGCCCAGTTCGAAGTGCAGCCTCTGCCCCTCGCGGAGCTTCAGGTGGCGCGCGTAGGTGTCGAAGTAGGCCTTGAAGTCGGGCACGGGCACGCGGTTGGGGTGGTGGTAGTCGATGCCCAATCCGCCGCCCACGTTGAGGTGTTCCAGCCTTATGTGGCGGTGCTCCAAGTGGGCTTGCAGGTCGTTGATGCGGTTGCACAGGGCCTTGAAGTCGCCCATGTCGAGTATCTGGCTGCCGATGTGGAAGTGCAGTCCGACGAACGCCACGTGCTCCAGCGTCGCCGCCCTCTCGATGACGCTGTCCATGTCTTCCAAGGCGATGCCGAACTTGTTTTCGGCCAGCCCCGTGGTGATGTTGGCATGGGTGTGGGCCCCGATGTTGGGGTTGATGCGGAAGGCCACGTGGGCCGTGGTGCCCTTGCGGGCCGCCAGTTCGTTGATGATTTCCAGTTCGGGTATGCTCTCCACGTTGAAGCAGAAGATGTCCTTGTCCAGCGCGAGGTTGATTTCCCAGTCGCTCTTGCCCACGCCTGCAAACACCGTCTTCGCCGCCGGGAATCCGGCCCGCAGGGCGGCCTCTATTTCGCCGCCGCTCACGCAGTCGGCACCCAACCCGGCTTGGCATATCACGTTGAGCACCTTGGGGTTGGCGTTGGCCTTCACGGCATAGTGTACCACAAACCCGTCGTGGCGTGCGGCCTCGTTGTTGATACTCTTGAGCGTGCGTCGCAGCAGCTCCGTGTCATAGTAGTAGAAGGGGGTTCTTGTGTCCCGGAATTTGTCGGTCGGGAAGATTCCTTTCGTCATAGCATGTTTTGAGTTAGAAGTGAGAAGTGAGGGGTGGGGAGTTGTGGGTATGGCATGATGAGCCGGAGCAACGGGGCCGATGAACTAAACCGACGGAGCCGAGACGGCGGGCGGTGTGGCTGTTATGCCTTTTCGCTGATACTGTCACGACCGCGGTGCATGACTGCTGCACCCTCCGTGCATGGCTGTTGCACGCTTGGTGCATGGCCTCTGCATGGAGGGTGCAAGCGTTCTGCACGGAGCCGGGGCGGTTTCCGTCAGGTGAAGAGCACGTTGCTCAGATTCTGTAAGGCGCGCTGTTTGTCGGCCTCCTTGATGAGGAACGAGATGTTGTAGTTGCTGCCGCCATAGGAAATCATGCGCACCGGAATGCTCTTCATGGCCTCGGTGGCGAGCGTCTCGAAACCGAGGTTGCTCCAGTCGAGGTCGCCCACCACACAGATGATGCACATGTCGGTGTCGACGGTCACGGTGCCGTATTTCTTCAGTTCGTTCACGATGTCGTTGAGGTGGGTGCTGTTGTCGATGCTCATCGACACGCCCACCTCCGAGGTGGCAATCATGTCGATAGGTGTCTGGTAGCTCTCGAATATCTCGAACACCTTGCGCAGGAATCCCGTGGCGAGCAACATGCGCGACGACTTGATCTTGATGGCCGTGATGTTGTCCTTGGCGGCCACGGCCTTGATTTTGCCGCGCACGAGCACGTTGTCGATGATGGTGCCCTCTGCGGCCGGTGCCATGGTGTTTTTCAGGCGCACGGGGATGCCGGCATACTTGGCCGGCTGCACGCAGGTGGGGTGGAGTATCTTCGCGCCGAAGTAGGCGAGCTCGGCGGCCTCCTCGAAGTTGAGCTGGCGTATGGCTTCGGTCTTCTCCACCACGCGCGGGTCGTTGTTGTGCATCCCGTCGATGTCGGTCCATATCTGTATCTCCTCGGCCGGTATGGCTGCGCCGATGAGCGAGGCCGTGTAGTCGGAACCGCCGCGCAGCAGATTGTCTATCTCGCCGTAGGCGTTGCGGCAGATGAAGCCTTGGGTGATGTAGATTTGGCTCTCGGGAGTGGCGGCGAGGATGGCCTGCAACTTCTCCTTGATGTATTGCGGGTCGGGCTCGGCGTTCTTGTCGGTGCGCATGAAGTCGAGGGCGTTGAGCAGCACGGCTTTCACGCCCTGCTCCTTGAGGTAGTTCACCACCATGTTGGTGCTCATGATTTCGCCTTGGGCCACGATGCTTTTTTCCTCAAACGAGGTGAAGAGGTCTTTGGTGAACGAGCGGAGGTAGTCAAACTCGCCCGTGAGAAACTCCTTGGTGGTCTGTTTCATCTCGTCGGTGGAGTAGAGTTCCTCGGCATGCTGCATGTATTTGCGCTCGAGATTGTTGATCACCTCGTTGGCTCCCTCGGGATTCTTCTTGTACAGATAGTCGGAAATCTCTACAAGGGAGTTGGTGGTTCCACTCATGGCGGAGAGAACGACAAAGGTGGGTTCTCCCGATTCCGTTACAAGTGAGGCGACATTCTTCATGCGCTCGGGTGAGCCGACGGAAGTGCCTCCAAATTTCATGACCTTCATATACGCGTAATATTTAATGTATTTGGTAAATCTTTTTTTAGGAGAATTTTTAGGAGTTTTTTGGGGAGATTTTTTGGAGTTAAAGGGAGTTAAGGAGTTAAAGGGAGTTAAGACAACAGCCCATAACTTGAGAGACTCCTTTCTCCGAAGGTTGAGTGGCAGGCAGCTATGTGTCAGGAATAAGGCATTTGTCTTAACTCCCTTTTTTTCGCTATCGCTCAAGGGAACTTCTCCTTAACTCCCTTTAACTCCCCAAAAATCTCCTAAAACTCTCCTAAATCACTCCTCCTCACTTTCCGTGAGGTCTATGTGGTTATACTCCTTGGTGACATCGCTGATGGTGCCGCCGTTGCAGCGGTACACGATGCCGGGATACTTGTCGAGCATGGGGATGTTGTGGGTCGTCATGACCACGGCTGTGCCCATGCCCGTGATGTCTTTGAGCAGATGCACGATGTTGCCCGCTGTCTCGGGGTCGAGGTTGCCCGTGGGCTCGTCGGCGAGGATGATTTTGGGCTTGTTGAGTATGGCGCGGGCGATGGCGATGCGTTGCTGTTCGCCGCCCGAGAGTTCGTTGGGCATCTTGTCGAGCTTGTCGAGCAAGTCCACCTCGGTGAGCACTTCCTCGATGCGGCGGCGGATGTCGTCTTTGTTTTTCCAACCCGTGGCTTTGAGCACAAACTCCAGATTCTTCCTCACGGTGCGGTCGTGGAGCAGTTGGAAGTCTTGAAAGATGATGCCCATCTCCCGTCTCAGGGCCGGGATGTCCTTGCGCCTGAGTGTCTTGAGGTCGCGCCCGAGCACTTCCGACTTCTCCGCCTCGTCACCGTCGATGTCGAGTTCGCAGTAGAAGGTCTTCAGCAGCGAACTCTTGCCCGAGCCCACCTTACCTATAATATAGATGAACTCCCCCTCGTCGACATGGAAGTCGACAGCTTTCAGCACCGGGGTGTCTTCTTGATATACGTTTACTTTCTCGTAGTCTATCAACATGGTTCTTTCTCGTTTTTATGTGGTTTGCTGCCTGTGGGGCAGTCAGGATGGTCTTTATTTCCGGTAGGTGCCGTCGGCCTTGGCCTTGCGGCGCGCCTTGTCCCAGTCGGGGTTGTGGCGCCGGAGCAGTTCGGCGGCGAGGTCTTCTATGCGCAGTCCCTTGCTTGCGAGCAGCACGATGAGGTGGTAGAGCAGGTCGGAGGCTTCATCCACCAGCTTGTCACCGCCCGTGGTGGCCTCGATGACCGTCTCCACGGCCTCCTCGCCCACTTTCTGGGCTATACGGTTGAGTCCCTTGTTGAAGAGCGCGGTGGTGTAGCTGCCTTCGGGCATCTCCTCGCGTCGGCGGTCGATGAAATCCTGCAACTCGCTGAGAAACACGATGGGGTTGTAGGCATTCTCCTCGCCCCAGCAGGTGTCCGTGCCCTTGTGGCAGGTAGGCCCGTCGGGCGTGGCGCGGACGAGCAGTGTGTCGTTGTCGCAATCGCTTTTCACCGACACGAGGTTGAGGTAGTTGCCCGAGGTTTCGCCCTTTGTCCACAGACAGTTGCGCGAGCGGCTCCAGAAGGTCACCTTTCCGGTGGCGAGGGTCTTGTCAAGTGCCTCCTTGTTCATGAAGCCCAGCATCAAGACGTTTTTCGTCGTGGCGTCTTGGATGATGGCGGGTACGAGACCGCCCGATTTATCGAAATTTATTTCCATTGTTGTTCTTTTTTTAGGAGTTAAAGGAGTTAAAGGGAGTTAGCACTCGCTTCGCTCGTTAGGAGTTAAGACAAATGCCCATAACTCAAGAGGCTTTCTTCTCCAATAGGTTGAATGATGGACGGCCATGCGTCGGAAATGAAGCATTTGTCTTAACTCCCTTTCACTCCTATTTTAACATTATCTCCTCACGTTGATGCCCTCCTTGCGGAGATAGGCTTTCAGGTCGGGGATGGCGATTTCGCCGAAATGGAACACGCTGGCAGCCAATGCGGCATCGGCCTTGCCCACGGTGAGGGCGTCGCGGAAGTGCTCCGGGGCTCCCGCTCCGCCACTGGCGATGACGGGAATGGGCACTTCGTCGGCCAGTCGGGCGAGGGCTTCGTTGGCAAATCCCTGCTTCACGCCGTCGTGGTCCATACTCGTGAAGAGTATCTCGCCGGCCCCGCGGTCGGCGGCCTCACGGGCCCAGTCGAAGAGTCCCCGTTCCACACGTTCGCGCCCGCCCTTCACGTAGCAGTGCCACCCGTCCTCGTCGTGGCGGGCGTCGATGGCACACACGCACACCTGCGAGCCGTAGTGGGAGGCTATCTCGTCGATGAGTGCCGGCCGGCGGAGTGCCGAACTGTTGACGCTCACCTTGTCGGCCCCGGCATGGAGCAGGCGGTCTACATCGGCCAGTTCGTTGATGCCTCCGCCCACGGTGAAGGGTATGTTGAGTTCGGCGGCCACACGGCTCACCATGTCGGTGAATGTTTTGCGGCCCTCCACGCTTGCCGTGATGTCGAGAAACACGAGCTCGTCGGCTCCCGCGGCACTGTAGGCCTTGCCCAGAGCCACGGGGTCGCCCGCACTCCGCAAGTCCACGAAGTTGGTGCCTTTCACCGTCTCGCCGTTTTTCACGTCGAGGCAGGGGATGATGCGTTTGGCCGGTCCTCTGTACATTGTCTTTGCAGTCTTTTGTTTATATGGTTGTACTTTCGTGGTGGGGGAGTCCCAGTCGGGCCACGTCGATGCGTCCCTCGTAGAATGCCTTGCCGAACACCACAGCCGGTATGCCGGCCCTGTCGAGCCGTTCGATGTCGTCGTTGCCCGACACACCGCCGCTGGCGATGAGGTGCAGTCCCGGGTAGGCAGCCATGATGCTCTGATAGAGTTCTATGGCCGGCCCTTGCAGGGTGCCGTCTTTGCTGATTTCGGTGCAGAGCACGTGTTTCACGCCCTGTTCCACATATTGGCGGAGGAAAGGCAGCAGGTCTTGTTCCGAGTCTTCCTTCCACCCGTTGATGGAGATTTTGCCGTTTCTCACGTCGGCCCCGAGGATGAGTCTGTCGGCCCCGTACTTCCCGAGCCAGTCGAGGAAGAGGTCGGGGCGGGTGACGGCCACGCTGCCCACGGTGACCATCGAGGCTCCGTTGTCGAAGGCCGCGGCGATGTCTTTTTCGCTCTTGATGCCGCCGCCGAAGTCTACGGTGAGCGATGTGGCGGAGGTGATTTCGCGCAGCACACCGACATTGACGATGTGTTGCGACTTGGCCCCGTCGAGGTCGACGATGTGCAGCCGGCTGAAGCCCAGCCGTTCAAACTCCCGGGCCACCTCTGCCGGCCGGCTGCCGTAGACGGTCTTCTGTCCGTAGTCGCCCTTTGTGAGTCTCACGCATTGGCCCTCTATGATGTCGATGGCGGGGATGAGTTCTATGCGTTGTGTCATGGCCGTATGTTATTTGTCAATGTCGAGAAAGTTGCGCAAGATGCGCTCGCCCGTCTCTCCGCTCTTCTCGGGGTGGAACTGGCAGGCATAGAAGTTGCCCTTGTGCAGACAGGCACTGTAGGGCTGTATGTAATGGGCCGTGGCCACGGTGTCTTGGCATAGCGGCACGTAGTAGCTGTGTACGAAGTAGGTGTAGGGATGCGGTCCGAGACCGTTGAGCAGCGGCCCGCTGAGGTCGGTTATCTCGTTCCACCCCATGAGTGGCACCTTGTCTTCGTGGCGTTCGGGCCGGAAGCGTTTCACCTCGGCGTCGAACACGCCGATGCAGTCGGTGTCGCCCTCTTCGGAGTGCCGGCACAACAGCTGCTGGCCCACACAGATGCCCAGTACGGGCTGCCGCAGACCGGCTATCACGCGGTCGAGACCGTGGCTGCGCAGATAGGCCATCGCCTCGCGGGCATTCCCCTGTCCGGGAAACAGCACGCGGTCGGCCGCCGCGAGTTCCTCAGCCCGGTCGGTGAGGATAGGGGCGACGCCCAACCGCCTGAGTGCGTTGACGACCGAATAGATGTTGCCGGCGTTGTATTTGATGATTGCTACTTTCATGGGAATCTTCTGGCAGTTATGTGCGCGGGACGGCTGCAGGGCCGTTGTCCTCCGCTTCAACTGAAGATGATGGTCTTGTTGTGGTAGGTGAGTATCTTGCGCTGAATGTGTTTGGTCACGGCCCGGCTCAGCACGATTTTCTCCAAGTCCTTGCCTTTGAGCACCAAACTCTCGGGCGTGTCCTTATGCGTGATGCGCGTCACATCCTGTTCGATGATGGGCCCGGCATCCAGTTCGGCTGTCACGTAGTGGCTCGTGGCCCCGATGATTTTCACGCCGCGCTCCCACGCCTGATGATAGGGTTTGGCCCCCACGAAGGCGGGGAGGAAGGAGTGGTGGATGTTGATGATGTGGTTGGGATAGGCCTTGATCATGTCGTCGCTGATAATCTGCATGTAGCGCGCCAGCACGATGAAGGTCACTTTCTCTTTCTTGAGCAGTTCCATCTCCGCCCGTTCCACTTCGGCCTTGTTGGAGTGGTCTTTCTTGATCGACCATACATAATAAGGTATGTCAAACTGCTCGGCCACATAGCGCAGGTCTTCGTGGTTGCTCACGATGCAGGGTATCTCCACGTTCCACTCGCCGGCCTTGTAGCGTGCCAGCAGGTCGTAGAGGCAATGGCTCATCTTGCTCACAAAGATGGCCATGCGCGGCTTCACGTCGTTGAAGTAGAGGTTGAACTCCATCTTGTATCTTTGTGCGTAGAGCGTGTCGATGTATTCCCGGATCTTCTCGCGGGGGATGGTGAATTTCTCCAAGGCCCATTCTATGCGCATGAAGAAGATGCCGTCTTCCCGGTCCACATACTGGTCAAGGTAGACGATGTTACCCTGATTGTCTGTGATGAATTTCGTCATCTCGGAGATAATCCCCTGCTCGTCCGGACAGTGGAGCAGCAATATTGCGGTTGGTTTCATTCTTTGTCGTTCAATCTGTTACTTATTCTCGGCCTTCCCTTTCTTTTTGCCATGATTATGGGTTGCAGGCCGATACGATTTTGCAAAGATAAGACATTTCTTCCAATTTAAAGAAATAATAACAGAATTTGTTACGATTGGTAACGGAAAAAGGACAATCGTGGAATCAACCCGCAAGAGTCAGCGGCTTGTATTCCCTTTGCCAAGAGTCAGAAAAGTCAAAAAAGTAGGGGGATGTGCTTTGCACGCAACCGATGGGGCTGTGCCCCGGTTATTCGTCTTCGCTGTCGGGGGTGCGCAAGATGATGGAGGTGGCACCGAGGGTGAAGAGCGTTCCGTCTTCGATGACGCGCCGCTCGCGGTCGCCCAATATCACGTTGTCCACGAATGTGCCGGTGTAGCTGGGGCCGTCGCGCAGGATGTATTTGAGCCGGCCGTGCTTGTCGCGGCTGACGTTGATCACGCAGTGGGTCATGTCGATGCTCGGGTCGACGGTCTCGATGGGGCAGTTGATTTTGCTGCCCTTCATGTATCGGCCTATCACATTGTCGCCCATTTGCAGGGGAATGACCTGCTTGTAGTGAAACACGTTTTCGATGACCACGATGGAGCCGCAGCCCTTCTCGTTGGCGTTTTCGTCGAAAGTCTCCTCCTTGCGGGTGGCGCGGAGCTTGGACACGCCCATGCGTATGCCGAACTGCTTGCCGCACTCCGGACATTCGAAGACCAGTGACTGGCCGGCTTCGTATTTGGTTTCGTCAAACGTGATGAAATTATCGCATTTCGGGCAGCGGACGCGCTTCATGTCGGGGGAGTTAAGAGTTATGGGTTAGGAATGAGGAGTTAGGAGGTGGGGGGGACTGCCGCCGGGCTTTTTTAGCGGCTGCCCTTTACGTGCAGCACCCAGCTTTCGGCAAATTCCGGTTTACGGCTGAGGATGTTGAGTGCGTTGTAGGCCTTGCTCTCGGTGGGGTAGGTGCCGTAAATCACCTTCACGCAGCCCTTGCCGTCGAGCACGCGGGCCGGTGTGTGACCGGCACGATGCAGTCGCTCAACGTATGCGCGGGCATTGGTGCGGGTGACGTGGCTGGCCAGTACAATGCTGTAATATGTCTCCGGCACTTCTGCTTTTTCCTGAGCCACGTCGTTCTTGGCGGCGTGTCCGGTCTCCTTGTCGGTTTTGGGTTGTGCCACGAGCTTGGTGGGTGCTTTGGTGGTGAGGTCTTTCGGCATGATGCGGTAGAGCAGACCGGTGTCTATCTTGCTGCGCACCAGCCGGGTGCCGGCTTCAGGTGTGCCGAGCGGAGTGGAGAACAGGAAGAATACCACCACGGCGATGCAGGCAGCCGCCATGTTGCGCAGCAGACTCACGCGTATGCTGATGGTCTTGTCCTCGCTGTCATCGTTTCTGTCAAACACGCTGTTGGCCGTCGCTGTTTTTGGCCCTTCGGCCGTTGTGGCGTTGATGTCGATGACAGTCGGTGCTGCGGTCTCTTCCTCCTTTAGGGCCTCTTGCTCGATGGGTTTCATCTCAAAACTGCCGAAGCCATACAGCTGCGGCGTGAGGATGCCCGCTTCGCAGGGCTCAAAGGTGTAGGTGCCCTCCCCGTTGTTGTAGAGCGTGCCGATGTCGGCCAACTCATAGCTGCCTTCGTTTTCGAGGTGCTGCTTCAGTTCGGCCACTTCGCCGTCGATGCGCGCCAATGCGTCGGGATAGCTGATGTCGTAGGCGTCTACATACGACAGGGCAAGCAGAGAGTCGTTGAGCCGCAGCTTGGGGTTGAAGCCCAGCGTGCGCAGAGGCGGGAGAAACGTGTAGTCTCTCTCGTCGTAGCGTGCGTCGACGTGATGGGCCATAAACCCTCCCAGATTGGGGACTATCACGCAGTCGTTGCTCAACAATAGGATTTCGATATGTCTTTCCAGTTCAATCACGTGTGCAAAGTTATCAATATTTTTTGGATTCGCAAAGTTTATCAAATGAAAATTTCGCGCTTAACCAAACATCAATAAGACCCTAAGAGACCCCTACCCCCTAAAGGGGGCTTTGCACTCCTGCGAAAAGAGGGATATGGAAAAATTCGTTTGATTCGCATCATTCGCCGACATGATTTTTTTCGGCGAATGATGCGGGTGGGGCGAATGGGGCGGAAAGGAAAAGAATGAGCCTTCCCTCGTGGTCTTCCTTATTATAATAAGGTAGGCCGGTGGTCATTCTCCCCGGCATTTGGAGCTTGGCAGGAAAAAGCGCGGAGGAGGTTTCGATTTGTGTTAAACAAATACAAAACTTAAACTTTTTTTAAGCTTTGCAGTCGCAGTTTACGGGAAATTGTTATATTTGCAAATAAGACAGGCGGCAGCCTCCCATAGAGGCGGCGTGCGTGTTGCGGCGTTGCCGCCCTGTCGTGCGAACCAAAGATTTATAGCTGACAAGACAAACCATGATGAAAATCGGTCTATTCGTCCCCTGCTATGTAGACGCATTGTATCCTGAAGCCGGCGTGGCTACATACAAACTGCTCAAGCATTACGGACTCGACGTGGCCTATCCCGAGCGGCAGACGTGCTGCGGGCAGCCCATGGCCAATGCGGGCTTCGAGCGTATGTCCAAGGATCTGGCCAAGAATTTTGAAGACCTGTTCGAGGACTTCGACTATGTGGTGGCCCCCTCCGCCTCGTGTGCGGCCTACGTGAGAGTCTACTATCCCCACGTGTTGGAAGGCGAGCACGAGTGCGTCACCTCCAAGAAGATTATGGATATCGTAGAGTTTCTGCACGATGTGCTGCGGGTGGACAGCGTGCCGGGACGGTTTCCCCACGTGGTGAGCGTACACAACAGTTGCCACGGCGTGCGCGAGTTGGGCCTCTCCTCGCCCTCGGAGCAGAACATTCCCCCGTTCAACAAAATCATCGACCTGCTGCAGCTCGTGGAAGGCATCACGGTGAAAGAACCCGAGCGCAAAGACGAGTGCTGCGGCTTCGGCGGCATGTTCTCCGTGGAGGAGCCGGCAGTCTCCATCCGCATGGGGGAGGATAAGATCAAGCGGCACATTGCCACCGGTGCCGAATATGTCACAGGCCCGGACTCCTCCTGCCTGATGCACATGGCGGGCATCGCCAAGCGGGAGAAACTGCCCGTGAGCTTCATCCACGTGGCCCAGATATTGGCCGCGGGACTTTAAACCGCCGCTCACCGGCAGGCTCCGGCCACAGCCCGGGACTGCCTTCTTCTCCATCCCCTCCATTCCCACTAACCTCTTAAACCCCTCATCTGAAAGATGTCTACACTGCATAGCAAGGCGGCCGCCAAATTTAACCAAGACCGCGAGAAAACCACCTGGCACGACCAGACCTTCTGGTCGGTGCGCGCCAAGCGCGACATCATGGCCCGGCAACTGCCCGAATGGGAGTCGCTGCGCGAACATGCCAGCGCCATCAAGAAACACACCATCACCCACTTGGCCGACTATCTGGAGCAGTTTTCGGCCCGTCTTGAGAGCCGCGGAGTCATTGTCCACTGGGCCCGCGATGCCGCCGAGTTCAACGAGACCGTCTACGGCATCCTCGAAAGCCACGGGGTGAAGAAGATGGTGAAGTCGAAGTCGATGCTCACCGAGGAGTGCGAGATGAATCCCTACCTCGAAGCCCGCGGCATTGATGTGGTGGAGACCGACCTCGGCGAGCGCATCATACAGTTGCTCGGCCAGCGGCCCAGCCACATCGTGATGCCCGCCATCCACCTCAAGCGCGAGGAGGTGGGGCGCATGTTTGAGGAGAAGGGCATCTCCACGGAGCCCGGCAACTACGACCCCACCTATCTCACGCGCTGCGCCCGCCACCATCTGCGCGACCAGTTCATGCAGGCCGGGGCCGGCATGACGGGCTGCAACTTCGGCGTGGCCGCCACGGGCGACTGTGTGGTGTGTACCAACGAGGGCAATGCCGACATGACCACCTCGATGCCCAAGCTGCACATCGTGGCGATGGGCATTGAGAAGATGGTGCCCGACTATGCGAGTCTGGCCGTATTCCAACGCCTGCTCTGCCGTTGCGGAACGGGCCAGCCCACCACCACCTACACCTCCCACTTCCGGCAGGCCCGTCCGGGTGCCGAGATGCACGTGGTGCTGGTGGACAACGGCCGCAGCAACATGCTCGCCGACGAGAACCACTGGCAGACACTGAAGTGCATCCGTTGCGGCTCGTGTATGAACACCTGTCCCGTCTACCGCCGCTCGGGAGGCTACAGCTACACCTATTTCATACCCGGACCCATCGGCGTGAACCTCGGCATGTTGAAAGACCCCTACCGCTACAGCGACAACGTGAGTGCCTGTTCGCTCTGCCTCTCGTGCGACAAGGTGTGCCCCTCGATGGTGGATCCCGGCAGTCAGATATACCTCTGGCGGCAGAGTCTCGAACCGCTGGGCAAGGCCGACCCCGTGAAGAAGGCCATGTCTACGGGCATGGAGGTGCTCTTCAATCATCCCGGTCTCTACACCTCGGCCCTGCGTCTGGCCCCGCTGGCCAACGTCGTACCCGAGAGCCTGACCCACTTCAGCCGGCTCAATCCGTGGGGCATCGGCCATGCCAAGCCCGAGTTTGCCCGGAAGTCGTTCCACGAACTATGGAAAGAGGGCAAGGTGGGGCAGGGGCCCGTTGACAGCGACAGGGAATGATGTGCCAACTCCCCTAAACAACGGCCGGCCAAGCAACAAAGCTATTGTCTTAACTCCTTAGACAACGGTCGGCCAAGCAACAAAGCTGTTGTCTTAACTCCCTTTAACTCCTTAACTCCCTTTGACTCCTAAATAAATCTCCCTCTAACTCCTCTAAAAAGAAACATGAAAAAAGAAGACCTGTTTGCCACGCTGCGCGGCAACACCTACGTGCAATACGACATGCCCGAGATGGCCATCGGCGGCATCACCTATCCCGACCGCCTGCGGCAGTTTGTCGAGATGACCGAGTCGGTGGGCGGCCACGTGCTGGAACTCGGCGAGGGCGAAGACCTCAACGACGCCGTGCGCCGGGCCTATCCCGATGCCCGGGTGTTTGCCTCCCATCTGCCCGAAATCACCATTGCCGGGAAAAATCCCGACACCGTGGCCGCTGCGGCCGACCTCAACGGCACCGATGTGGGCATCGTGAGGGGCGCGCTGGGCGTGGCCGAAAACGGCTGTGTGTGGGTGCCCCAGACGATGAAGGAGAAGGCCGTGTGTTTCATCTCCGAATATCTGGTGATTGTGCTCAAGAAGACCGCCATCGTCGACAACATGCACGAGGCCTACGCCCGCATCGACATGGATCCGCGCTACAACTTCGGCACCTTCATCAGCGGCCCTTCCAAGACAGCCGACATCGAGCAGTCGCTCGTGATGGGGGCGCAGGCGGCCCGTGGCGTCACGGTGATACTCGTGTAGGGGAGTGAGGAGTTAAGAACCTTCGCGCCTACAGTAGGGGCAGCGCTTTATGCCTGCCCGCACGCCCGGCAGGGCGTATCAATCCCTGCGATAACCGCCCGTCAGTCCCCCCCCCGCACCGCCCGGTCCGATAGGATAATGCCCGTCCGGGCGGCTTCTTCAACCATTTCCCCTTTATCTTTCGCCATTGCCCGATGCCACACCGGCATCGGGCAATGGCGTTTTTTGTCGTCTCCCTGCAGCGGATGCAATACCCGTCCGCGGCTTTCGCGCTAACATTATTTAACTGATTTTTCTCTCCTTGTGAACATATATTGCACGCTTGCGTGCTAACTTTGTCGCCCGAAGGAGTCAAGGCACGCCCCTCGTCCGTCTTCCGCACCCGTGGCCCGACAGCGGGTGGGACAGGGGATGCGCCATCGCTCCAAATCTTCAATAGACCGTGGGCGGCGACCCGACAAGCTGCTGCCCACCTTTTTATTCATCAATCACACGTATGCACTCTCCGGTTCCAAATCCCGGGGAAAACCGAAAAAACAAACAAAAACATGGAAAATGTAATCCAATCAAGATTTATCGAGAGAGAAGAGAACCTCGAAACCGCTAACCAAACTGACGAAACCGAAAATCTGCGGCGGGCACGGCGGGCCGTGGAGCACCACTTCTGCCTGCTCATGAGCCGTTCGCCGGCCGACGGACTGCACTGGAAAAGCACCGCGAGCGATCTCATCGAAGTGACCCACATGGTGTGGGAGGCCCGTTTCATGCTCGACGAGCAGGCCCGGCCGCTCACGTTCAAGTATATGGTGAGGCGCATCTTCGCCATCCTCCACGTGCCCGAGCCGGGCAATCCCTACGTGGTGATGAACAACATCAAGCACCGCAAGAATGCCCTCGGGCTGCCCATCACCGTGCGCATGCAGCTGCTCGTCACCCGTCAGGGGCGTGACAACCCCTTCGAGCCTTTCGTGGACTGACGGCGCGACAGACTGCCGGCTGCTCCCGGTCGGGCGCGGGGAGGCACGGCGGTTGTCCGCTATTTTCGCCATCGATTTGCATTTCGCCGATTTTTGATGTATCTTTGCATTGGCAAGGGAAGCACGCGTGTGCTTCCCTTTTTTGATGCAAAAATCCGAACCGCCCCCCACGGCCCCCCATCCCCCCTAAAGGGAGCTTTGCAACCCTGCGAAAAGGCCCGAATGGCGTTGTGAAAGAGCTTCTTTTGCTTTGTCATTCGGGCTTTTCTGCATGGCCGGTCGGGCCAAATGTCTTTTCCTGATTTCACTTGTCAGATTTCATTCTGTTTTACTGTTCAACTTG